>Ga0255766_10001174_pt1 | contig 24145 bp, 17 predicted proteins | sample 071ome_23_FD_179966 | JGI IMG/M metagenome (GOLD analysis project Ga0255766, IMG submission 179966) | Coastal salt marsh microbial communities from the Groves Creek Marsh, Skidaway Island, Georgia - 071403BT metaG (version 2) | ecosystem: Environmental > Aquatic > Marine > Intertidal zone >... | reverse complement strand
ATATACTTTGTTGGGGCCATTTACCATGATGTCGGCGATGTCTTGGCGCTCCAATAATGGCTCTAGTGGACCAAATCCCAGAACGTCATAACAAATATCCCGAACCAATGTTTCGCGTTCTGACTCGCCTCTGACATCATACGCATTAGCTGCCATAAGCTCAGCCACGACGTCACCAAGCATTTCTTCGACGGAATCTCTGTCTTCATTTACGAATTGTGTTAGATCAACAACTTTGATGAGGTCTGCAAAAATTTTGACCTTCAAGGATTGAAGGCGGTCAAAGTCTCCGCTCTCGCCGTCGTCGGTCATTTGCTTTGTATTGGGATTAAAGGCAGCCGAAGCCTCTGCATTGGGTTTTTTAGCTACAGCCTTGTGGCGCTGTTCTTGTGCTGGACTAGTTTCCACAACGGGTTGGAATGGTACTTGTGTTTCCGCGCTGTCACGCTCTATTAGGTGTTGGGCAGCAGAATCTCTTTTGCCGAAAGCCATTTATAACTCCCACGTTAGCCCATCAAACTTATAACAACTTGGTCAATCGACTTTTCATACTTATTAGAAGGTCTTTTACCTAAAAATTTAAGAGACCCGGTACTTTCGTTATTGAACACATAAGATGGAGAATCTGGGATATCAAAAACATTAATATTGGGCAAAATCTCTTTTATTTTCTTTAAATTAACCTCTTTCTTACCACCTCGGCCCCGCCCAATGAAAATACACGAAATCTTTTCAATCGCACCGCTGTTATCGATAATACTTTGGAGTACTTCTCGCATTATACGGACGCCGTTTAGGGAGGGCCTCGATGCTAGTAATATATGGTCGCAATGTTCGATTGCTTGGCAATCTAATAAATTATTGGTAGTGCCGAAATCCACAAACGTATAGTCAGACTTGTCGGTTACTTCAGTAAGGCCCTCATCTAGAAAAACATCTGACATTCCGCGTTTGTCTAAAACTCTTGCAGGAGTTGGGAAAATTCGAAAATTCTCGAATTTTGCTGTTTCACTTTCAACGGATCCTTGAAAAAAATCAGTTCCTGCACTGGTGTCGAATTGAACATATGATCTTGGGCCTTGCTGAACGAATAAATTAGTGATCCCTGCTGCGCTATCGCCATCGACTAAAGCCACGCTGCGTGATGCCCCAAGGCGATAAGCACATCGTGATGCAATATTCAGAAACGCTGTAGAAAATCCGACGCCAGCTAGAACTGTTGCACCAAGAACTAACTTCCCACTTCCTTCAATATTCAGGAATTTTCCTATTTCTTTTGATACGAAATCTGGGTCTATGGGCAAGGTCTCGCAACCCGAAACGCCCATGCCAAGTACTTGACGATATACGAATACATCTCTCTCTGGTGAAAACACGTACACTTGAGTCTCAGCCTGGCAAGCATTGGCAAGAGTATCAAGTTCGGTCAGTAATGTCTCACCTGTAGCGTGAGTACCAAAAAATATTAAATTATCCGGGTCCGTTTTTTCTGAAATATGTTTTGCCAAATCATCGGGAGAACCAGTGCTAACATCTTTTGAATACCAAGATTGGGTATATGACTGAGCTATAGAATCAAAATGTGAAGCAACGTCTCCTGAGGTGCTGTAAAATCCGAGGCGAGTTGTCTTCATGGCTATAAATTTACCGTTTTAATAGTTAATGGGCCTACTCGGACGGAGAAACTTCACTGGCTTCACCTGCCTCATTCTTTGGCAGATCGGCACCTGCAGCTTCGCCTTCCAGGTAGGATCTAAGAATTTTAATTGTTCGTGGTGTTATAGCTACTGCTGTGCCGCGAGGCGTTATGACATCTCTTGGGTTATCCATCATTGCCGAGATATTGTTAGCAAAGGCACAACCAAATCTAGCTTCATTGTAACCCCCAACTCTACCTGGGACATTCGCCGTTATCGGGCTGCAATCCCTTGGTTTTATGCTGACTGCTCGAAGACTTAATAGGACATTTTGTTCTTTGAACTCTCGGCTGTCCGTGCTGATTTTGATGTCATAGTTGATATTCAAGGGCTCAAGGGCCTTATGGATAAGAACTGCGACGCGAGTTGCAGATGGGGTATCTTGAGATTTCAGATCGATAAGAAAAAAATGTTTTACGTTATTTTGACTGATGTTTTTTTCGACTAGTGCCAGCACTTCATTGGCGTCGGTGGTGTTGGCGTCTACTGAAATTGTTTCTTCAGAAATCTCAATTTTTCCTAAAGAAGAGCGCTCATCAAGGGGGCTGGAGATATTATGAGCGAATTGGGATGCCTTTTGTTCAATCGTTTTTTCATTGCTTGTGCATGACACCAACAGAGAAATCATTATAAGCGGAGCTATCTTATTCATATCAATCCCCAATGGCTTTCTTGCGAATAGACGCCGCGTCACTATCCTGTTTTCTTTCGACTTTCTTATCTAGATCTCTATTAAAATATAGATCAAACCCATTAATCTCTGTGGAGTGGGCCAGAGGAGTTGATAGTTGCTTGTTGTCATTAGGTGGGGATACCAAATAGCTTTCAACGATAACTACGAGTTCGCTCTTGTTGCCTCGGAATTGAGCGCTTCTAAAAAGGGGGCCTAAAATTGGCAGGTCCTGGAAAAATGGTAGGCCTTCAACTTGAGCGCTATCCGAATTTGAGAGTAGTCCAGCTATCATCAATTGGCCACCACTTGGTAAATTGACGGTACTATCTGCGCGCCTTACCGAAAGACCTTTGACAGTCACCCCGACCAAATTCAACGTTAGTTCTTCGTTTATCCTACTTACCTCTGTTTTAATTCGCAGGCTTATCTGCTTGTCGGACAGCACAACTGGGGTGAAGCTTAGTGCAACACCGAAAGTCTTGAATTCAATTATAATATTTCCAGTAGCATCTCGCCCTGATGGAACTGGTAATTCGCCACCCGCAAGAAAATTTGCTGTTTCGCCAGAAATGGCTGTTAAAGCTGGCTCTGCAAGCGTTTTTACTAGTCCTTCTCTTTCAAGAGCGGAGATTAGAGCGTTATCTAGAAACCCAACGGAAGGGTTGATCACGTTAACGGCTGCAAACGAGTCGACCGCAATTCCATTACCGGCTCCTAACCTAGTGTTCAATTGTCCTAATGTTCCATCAGTGCCTGAAAGGCTAACGCCTAAATTTTTCAATACCGTGCGTTCCATTTCAGCAATTCGTACCTTTAATAAAACTTGCTGAACTGACCTGATTTCAAGAATGTTTATTATCTGGCTATCTTCATCTACGAACTGCCGGGCAACTTTCTCCGCATCAAGACTGGCGCGTGCTGATGGAACGCTGCCACTTAAAACCAAAGAAGCGCCAACACTTGCAACTTTTACCTCGGCGTTGGGCAATAGAGACCGAATGGTTTCTTGCACTACCTGCACTGGTCTACGTACGTCTACATCGAACGTCTTTAATATTTTCCCATCATTCCCTTTGATGGATATTCTCGATGACCCAAAATCAATTCCAAAGATATTAATTGCGCCATTTTGAATGATATTAGCGCCAATAATTTTTGGATCGCCAATACTCACATCCTTTATCTGCGACCCAATTTCGATATCAACGAATGAACCCTTTTCAATGGAAAGCCGCTCAGATTTAGTCTCTGGCAGATGGGGCATAAACAATTTTGAAGACTTTTCATCCGCAAATCCCGTCGCCCCAAATCCTGCGATGGAAAGCGCTAAGAAGATGCAAAGAGATATTTTCTTCGTTAGTGAGTGCACAACTTTATCCTCACATCATCGCAACGAAATGTTTTTTTCAAATACGTTTCGACCACTGTATATTTTGATTGTTTTCTTTTTCGATGATCCGCTGGTTGGCGAATTAGAACCCGAAGCTTCATCAATGTTTTTCTGCAGTTCTTCCGTCACCTTATCTAAAGCCCTGGATACATTAGTGTCAGCTACGAAATTGAATTCTTTATCTTCAGGCTTGTCCATGAGTGACCGAAGAACAATCGACAATGACCCTAATGTCTTAGCCAGGGCTAACTTTTCGCTTTCCTCCTGGCTTACTTCAAGGGTTATTGTGTCTACTGGAGTGGCCTCTGTATCTGAAGAGGATCTTGCCACATAGGTTTTACTGCCAACGGCAATTACCTTGACGTTGTTCAGTAATGTTTCAGCAGCGGCATTTAAAATTTTATCTGTTAATTTACTGGGTGCGGAATTGGAATTCGACCGGGGAAGCTTATCGCGTAAATTTTGGGTCAAGATTATGTCAACATAATCTCCAGGGACGATGAAGCCGGAGCCGCCAGAGTCGATATTTACACTAATTGTATAAGCACGTTTCCCTGGCTGTAGGAGTAAAGACACTAAGCCACCTGTCTTGTCTGCAGAAATAAGGTATCGTTCCTGGATCGGTGTTTTTGATGATATTTCTGATAGCGTTACTCTTCCATTGAACTTTAATAGGAAAGATTCATCTTTTATTCGTGATGAAATAAAATTGGCCGCGGATGCATTCGGCCATTCCATCCAGGCTAGATCGCCTGGGCCAATTGTATGGCCTTTTGGCAAGTCATTTTGAGGCACCATAACGAAAGATTTTGGCGGCTCTTTAACCTTTGGCGCAGAGTTCCGGTTGTTTAATAAAAGAAAGCCGGCGCCAGAGAGTCCGAGCGTCGAACAAACCAGTAAAATGATAAGAAAAATGCGCATGACGACCAGAATTGTTAACTACACTATTGTACTATGGAATTGAAAAACTACAAATCCTTAACCGCTGACTGACCTAGGTCGCCCGTTCGCGTCTATTGCCACAAAAGTAAAGATGCCTTCCGTTACTTTCTCTCGATCGCCAATCCGATTTCTAAGCACCCACGCCTCTAGATTGATCGTGATTGACGTCGTTCCAATTTTGGATACCAGAGCATATACGCAAAGAACATCACCAATCTTTACTGGACGATGAAATCTCATGGCGTCAATGGCAACAGTAGTGACACGACCCTGAGCTTTTGCTCCTGCTGCTATGCCTGCAGCAATGTCCATTTGCGATAGAACCCACCCGCCAAAGATGTCCCCGCTTGGGTTTGTATCAGCAGGCATTGCTAGAGTTCGGAGCGTCAATTCTCCCTTTGGTTGGTCTGACACTAGGCGTCTCCTGATTATCGTTTTCAGGCGTTTCTGACTTGGTAGGCTCGTGTCTGAACAATCTAGCAAGTTCGGCGCGATCCTGAAGAGATTTCAGCGGACTTTACTATGGTAAACGCGCTCTAGTCAGATCTTCGCCACCAAAAGTTGGACCTTTAACTTTCTTAACTATGCAGACGGGGGTGCAAATTTAGTGAGGTTTATGCCCTCCACTGCTGATTTGTATTCATCAATATTTGGGGTCCGTCCTAAAATTGTCGAAAGGACTACCACAGGTGTGGATGCTAATAGAGACTCCCCTTTCTTTTCGTCAGAATCCGCTACGACACGGCCTTGGAAAAGACGCGTCGAGGTGGCCATGACGGTATCGCCTTTCGCCGCCTTTTCTTGGTTGCCCATACAAAGGTTGCAACCTGGGCGTTCCAGGTAAAGGATATTTTCGTACTCTTTTCTGGCCTCAGTTTTGGGGGTTGTGTCGTCAAATACAAAACCCGCATACTTTTGAAGAATATCCCAATCACCTTCGGACTTAAGTTCGTCAACGATGTTGTAGGTTGGTGGAGCAACGACGAGAGGTGCTTTGAACTCAACTTTGCCGTTTGCTTTTTCTATGTTCCTAAACATTTGGGCTATGATGTTCATATCCCCCTTATGAACCATGCACGATCCAACAAAGCCTAGATCTACCTGTTTTGTGCCCTCGTAATAGGAAATGGGCCTTATTGTGTCATGAGTGTATCGCTTTGCGATGTCGATATTATTGACGTCCGGATCAGCGATCATTGGCTCATTTATTGCGTTGAGGTCTACAACGACTTCAGCAAAATATTTTGCATTGTCGTCAGGTGTTAATGCAGGTTGTTTTCCGGATTTGATGCCTTCAATCCGCTCATTTGCCTTGTCTATAAGTTGCTGAAGCATTCTTGAGGGTATTTCCATACCTTTGTCGATCATGACCTGAATGCGTGCTTTCGCAATCTCTAATGACTCAATGAGCGTTTCATCATTTGATATGCAGATAGACGCCTTAGCCTTCATCTCTGCGGTCCAATCCGTGAAGGTAAAGGCTTGGTCCGCAAGAAGGGTGCCAATGTGGACTTCTATGATCCGCCCTTGGAAGACATTGTCTCCGTTAAATTGAGCTAGCATCTGCGCCTGGGTTGCATGAACTACATCCCGAAAGTCCATGTGGTCAGCCATTTTACCTTTAAATGTTACTTTCACTGACTGAGGGACTGGAATGCTCGCTTGACCAAGGGCAAGCGCTAGAGCGACGGTTCCTGAATCAGCACCGAAAGCTACACCTTTTGACATCCGCGTGTGCGAATCTCCGCCGATTATGATTGAACGGTCATCAACCGTTATATCATTCAGTACTTTATGAATAACATCGGTCATCGCATGATACTTGCCTTTAGGGTCGCGCCCTGTAACAAGACCAAAGTTGTTCATAAATGCCATTAGTTTGGGTGTGTTAGCCTGTGCCTTTTTATCCCAAACCGAGGCTGTGTGACAGCCTGACTGGTAGGCACCGTCGAGGACTGGAGAGATTACCGTTGCAGCCATGGCTTCCAGTTCTTGGACAGTCATTGGGCCAGTCGTATCTTGGGACCCAACAATATTTACCTTTACTACAGCATCAGAACCGGCGTGGAGGATGGTTCCTTCAGGAACGCCTACTGCGTTTGCATTAAATATTTTTTCAACAGCCGTTAATCCTTGACCCTGGTTAGAAACAACTTTTGGCGGAGCAAATACGGATTTTGGCACTACACCTAAAGTATCAGCAGCAAAGATTTGAAGTTTTTTACCGAAATCAATTGCATAAGAACCACCTGCCTTCATGAATTCCACAGATTGTGGTGAGAAAGCATTAGAAACATCTGCTAACTCTTCCGAACTATCTTCATTCATGAGTTTACGAGTTTTAGTATTGATCGTAAGCGTCGTTCCTGTTGCGACAGAATATTTTTCTTCGAGAATTGGGTTGCCGTCGTTGTTGACGATTACCTTTCCATTCTCATCAGTTTTTTTAACCCAATTCTTTAGGTCGATACCAATTCCACCTGTAACTCCAACGGTTGTTTGGAATATGGGCGATATTCCATTTGTCCCGGCCACAATTGGTGCAATGTTGACGAAGGGAACATAGGGGCTTGCTGGCTCTCCCATCCATAACGCAACGTTATTAACTCCTGACATTCGAGAAGAGCCCACGCCCATGGTCCCTTTTTCGGCAATCATCATCATGCGCTTACCGGGATGCTGCAGTTTTAGGGCTTCAATTTCCTGCTGCGCCTTGCGAGAGATAAAGCTTTGGCCGTGCAGCTCTCGATCAGCTCGTGAGTGGGCCTCCGCGCCAGGGGACATTAGGTCAGTTGAGATGTCCCCTTCAGCTGCAACATATGTAACCACTTTAATTTCTTCATCTATATCTGGAAGATTTGTGAAGAATTCAGCGTCGGCATAACTCCGAAGAATGTCTGCAGCTATCTCATTACCAGATTTGTATGCCGCCTTTAGTCGATTTGTGTCTGCCTCATAGAGAAAAACCTGTGTTTTCAGAACGTGGGCAGCTTTCTTCGCGATTTGAGTGTCTTCTCCAAGGGCTAAATTCAGTAAAACTTCCACAGAAGGACCGCCCTTCATGTGAGATAATAACTCGAAGGCAAAATCAGATGAAATTTCGTTAACAGTTTCTTGCCCTAGTATGATTTCTTCCAGAAATTTAGCTTTTACCCCAGCTGCACTCGTGGTTCCTGGCAGGGTGTTGTAGATGAAGAAATTCAATGAAGCTTCGCGTTCAGCGTGACTTTGATCTCTTATGCGAGTGATGAGCTCTTCTACAAGAGCCCCATCATCAATAGGTTTTGGGTGTAGGCCCTGATTTTTCCGGTTTTCAATTTCGGATAGATAGTCGGAATACAGGCTCATTTTCGTCTCGCTGTGTTCTATGTTCTAGTAAGATGCAGGAAGGCGTGCTGAATAACAGCAATCCTTTCGTCCTCTCGCATTCGACAGTGGTTCAGTGAAAGCGAGCATGCAAGAGAAAACGTGTCATTTTCCAGTTCAGAAAAAAGCCACACTTAATAATGCATAAAACGTACTCGACTGAGAAACGTCGTGATGCTGAAGAACTATCGCGGTTTAGGATATGCCACAGCCGAACGCAATAGGCTGCCTCCAATCCGTTGTTGAAGTAGCGCCACCGATTTACACAAAAAGATGACGAGACTGGATTATTGGGAAAAATGTTATCTGCCATTGGTAGACAAGATTCTTGATTTCACCAAATATTCTGGGGTGACTAGGAGCAAAAATATCATGGGAAAGTCAGTTGGCGGTATTCTGATAGAAGGCCCTTGGAGCTCTGAGGAAATTTTAGATTATTTAAATGCAACTCGCGCTCCTATGCGTTTGGCTGTCAACCGAAAGTCTGGGTACCCAATGGTTATACCTATCTGGCATCTATGGTCAGATGGAGCCCTTTGGTCTGCTATTCGGCCAAATTCGGCTCTTGCTCGAGCGCTTAAAGGGGATGGTCGTTGCTCATTTGATATATCAATTAACAGTCCTCCGTATAAAGGTGTGCGCGGACGTGGGACAGCCATTTTAGAAGCTAATGGTCAAGAAATATTGGAAAAGCTAGTCGCAAAATTTACAGCTGATAGCGCCCTTAAGTTTAGAGAAATGCTGTTGCGTCAGTCTCATGACGAATTGGCTGTTAAGCTTATTCCAGAACGGTTAACAGCGTGGGACTTCACTAACCGGATGTCAGACTAGTAAATTTAGTTCCAAGAAAAAGTTGAACCATTAAAAACGACTACTTTTCGATTTCTTAGTATTAAGTCATGTGAGCCGTCTAGCGAACGTTAGTAAGCTTGGCAGCTTGTCGATAAGCTGGGTTTTCTTGCTATGCAGTAGTATTGAAACGAGATCATCGTGTGATTAGGTTACCCGCTTTTCTTTTCCTTCTTCTGTTCCAACCGCTTTCGGTATCGTTTTTGCAGTCTTCTACGAAACTTTTAAACTCACTGTCCCAAAGGCCTTTCCCATTCGCAATTTGGGGAAGGTTGAAATCGCCGCCAACATTTAATTCAAGCAGAGCTGCTCCCTCTGAGCATAGCGCTATGTCCCAAGCTTGTAATTTCAACCCAGGTATGGTGGCAGCAGCTTCAAGGCACAAGGATTTTGCTTCTGACCAGAGGCTGAGTTTTTCTCCTGTTAATCGCGCTCCGGTATCTGGGTGCTGCTCTAGCAAGTCTTGATCTGACCCAAAGCCCCTGACTGCCCTTTCAATTTTACCGTCTTCGGCATTTATAGCCGCTAATAAGTTGCCTTCGCGCCAGAAATTGTCAGCAAGATTGCCTCCTGCTGGGATTTTCCAGATGGAATGAAGAATTTCAGGCCCATTATTTTTTAAAGCAACAATAAACCTAATTGTTGCAATTCGATCTCCACAGATTTTTGCAACCTGAGAGTGAGGCTTAAGGGTGTCTTGAAAGAGATACCCCGAGTCATAAAAGTGGCTGATTTCTTCTATGAATTTATCACAGGAAATAATCTGTCCATCGTGCAGTCGTATTTGTTTCTCTGGAGTTAATCCATCTATTTTTGAAACCCCAACACTCCACATTCCAGATATGGGTTTTCCAAAAAGAGGGTATTGAGCTTTCTCAAGAAGAAATGTTTTCAAAGAGGCAGCATCGGTGCACAGTTCTGCTGTGCCGAAAGCTCGGTTCTGATGAAACACAGCTTGTGTGTTAGGGATAGGAAATCCCAACCCTTTCATCGCCGCGTAAAATACCAGCTTGTCGTGAGCTAAGAATAACCAATGCAAAGAGGTGCAGTATAAAAATAATTTATCCTGTGACATTTTCCCTAAAAATTTGTTTTTTTCTGCATCCGGTAATTTATACAATTGATAATAAAAATATTCTGCTGGAGATATTTTGTTAAAAGAAAATTGAAGTTTTATAATATCTAAAAATTGTTTTGATATACTGACATTACTTTCTTTGTATGCAATTCGCATATTGTCGATAATATTTACGTCAGGATCTTTAAATGTTTTCTCTATGATGGATTCAGTCATTTGTATTTTCCTATGATAGAGCTCATTTCTAAACAATTTTGATTAAAATTTTTTAAAAATTGTCAATAGATCCCACATGGTTGCTGAAACAACAATAATTTAACCGGAATCAGAATCTAGCAAATCTTCTTAAGCCTACGTGCATAATTCCCAGCCATCCATGATAGTGCTAGTCCCCATGGGTAAAGCTGGCCATAAAGTCGAGCTTTAGCATTAGCTTCCTGCTTTTGAGTGCGGCTGCTCTGAAATCTTCTCAGTGCTTAAATGAGGAAGTATCGTCGCTTTTAATGGCATGCAGGAGTAAATTTCAAATGAACTTTCAAGATAAAAAATTTCAAGGTAATCACTCGGCTGTTGCGACAAGGGAAGCTGTTTGCCAGTGGCTTAGGAGTTTTGAATTTGCATTAAAGTCAAGGAACCCTGAAGAAGTTGGCAGGCTTTTTCACGAAGATTGCCATTGGCGAGATGTACTGGCCTTTACATGGGACCTTTCTGCTTTCGAAGGAAGAGCCGCCGTCTCATCGGAAATGACCAAACGACAACTTAATGTTGGCGCCCATAGCTTGAATATTCCAGAGGCCCGAAAGCCTCCGAGAGAAGTCAGACGCGTTGGCAAAGACTGCATTGAAGCGATATTTGAATTTTCTCTTTCCATTGGTAAAGGGGCCGGAATTGTTCGTTTAACTGAAGCAAAAAATGGTGAGTTGCTTGCATGGCATGTCTCAACGACACTTCAGGAGATAGATGGACACGCCGAGAAGATAGGCAAAAATAGGCCTACTGGAGCAGCATATTCGCGCAATTTTGGTGGTGATAATTGGGAAGATGCTCGTCGAAAGGCTGTGATATACGATGACCGTGACCCTACAGTGCTTGTTATTGGCGGAGCTCAGGCTGGCCTCTCTATAGCCGCCCGATTGAATCAACTTGGGATTGATAATCTTGTCGTTGAAAATTGGCCACGGATTGGAGATAGCTGGCGAAAACGGTACCACTCGCTTGCGTTGCATAACTCAATTCATCTTAACCATTTGCCCTACATGGAGTTTCCTCCAACTTGGCCCAAATATATTCCAAAAGACATGCTTGGCCTTTGGTTTGAATTTTATGCTGAGGCAATGGAAATTAACTGTTGGACAGATACAGAATTTGTTGCCGGTGAATGGAGTGCTGCCGAGAGGAGATGGATTGCTAAGTTGAGGTGTGGTGATGGAACTGAACATATTCTGCGACCTCGTCACTTGGTATTTGCTAATGGTGTTAGCAGCTATCCGTTGATCCCTGATCTACCAGGCCTGGAAAGTTTCAAAGGAGAGGTTATTCATTCTGAAGGCTTTGATAGTGGTGCGCCGTGGACAGGTAAGCGTGCTCTTATTCTGGGTACAGGATCCAGTGCGAATGATATTGCTCTCGACTTACATAGCTTTGATGTCAAAACCACTTTGATCCAACGGGGTTCCACTACCGTCGTATCTATTGACCCGAGTGCTCGGTTAAACGAGTCAATTTTTGATGAAGGCCCTCCACTGGAAGATTGTGACCTCATCGTAGCTTCGGCAACACCTACCCTGATGGTCGAGGCTTATAAGCAAGTCACTCAGCGTATGCTGGAGTTGGACAGGGAAATGATCGAGGGTCTGAAGGGCATAGGCTTCAAGTTTGATGTAGGCGAAGATGAAACAGGTCATCAGATGAAGTATTTCCGTCGTGGAGGGGGGTATAACCTGGACGCGGGAAGCTCTGCGCTGATGATTAAAGGGGAAATTGGCCTCTTAGATTATGGTAAAATCGAGAAATTCGTCGAGAATGGGGCGCTTTTGAAAGATGGCTCCATTGTTCCTGCGGATCTGATCGTTCTTGCTACCGGCTACTATCCACAAGAGGAATTGGTGCGTCGGGCACTTGGCGAAGAGATGGTTGAGAAAATTGGCCAGGTCTGGGGTCTGGGGGAAGATGGCGAGTTGAATAATATGTTCCGCCGGACACCCCAAGAAGGTCTTTGGTTCATAGCAGGAGGTTTGGCTCAGGTACGTATCAATTCGAAGTTTTTAGCCCTTCAAATTAAGGCAACAGAACTTGGTTTGCTGGGAGCGAAACACGTTTAACCGGGTTGATACAACAATTATTAATCTGCAGACTTAGTCCCAGTTAATGAATTATCTCTGTTGTCAGGAAGGTAAATAATGGAAAAAGCGAACGTGGATGTGAAGCCGGGTCGCGTAAACGACCCAAACAAAATGGCCAGACGTGCAGCTTTTGACCCGACAGTTGCCACAGAAAAACCACAAGCTTTCTATGACCAGATAAAAGCAAAATTTGCTGAGGAGCGTGATAAGCGTCTCAATTATCGCCCTAGTGGCATGAGCCAGTATACCTCAGATCTAACTGGTGATCTTGCCAAGTATGAGACAGACCCATGGGCTGCAAGTGCAATTGAACGCGCCCCAATAGAGGATCATGTGGAATGCCTGTTCATCGGCGGTGGATTTTCTGCACTTTTGACTGCAGCTAGGCTCAGAGAGCGAGGTGTTGAAAGTATTCGCATAGTCGAAAAGGGCTCAGATGTCGGCGGAACTTGGTATTGGAATCGATATCCGGGGGCTGCATGCGATGTGTCTTCTTACGATTACCTTCCGCTTCTTGATGAATTGGGTTACGTGCCGAAGAGCTTCTTTGCAAAGGGTCCTGAAATTTTTGCACATTGCCAAGCTATTGCCCGCAAGTATGACCTATATGATCTGGCAATATTTCAGACCACGGTTACGCAGACGCATTGGGATGAAAAGGAAAAGATATGGCGTCTGCAAACTGATCGAGGTGATAAGCTCACCGCAAATTTTGTGATCGTGGCAAATGGTACTTTAGCTAAACCAAAGCTGACAAAAATTAAAGGCATGGAGCGATTTAAGGGCCATTCTTTCCACTCTTCTCGCTTTGACTACGAATATTGTGGCCAAAACCTGGAAAACTTAAAAAATAAACGGGTTGGGATCATTGGTACTGGTGCAACAGCAGTTCAACTTATCCCGCACCTCGGTAAAGCTGCAAAAGAGCTTTTCGTTTTTCAAAGAACTCCATCAGCAATTGATATCCGAGATGATATACCTACGGATCCTGAATGGGCAGCAAGTCTCAAGCCAGGATGGCAAAAGGAGAGGTTGGATCGACATGTGCTAGGTACCAAGCCAGATCCTGAAAAGCGAAAAGAAATTGAGGCGATGCCGCGCGAGCTTCGCACGCAGCGTTATGAAAATCATAACATTGAGCACCAGATGCGCATACATCGTCGGGTAGACGAAATTGTGCAAGATAAAAAGACAGCTGAGGCTCTAAAGCCGTGGTACATGCACCGCTGCAAGCGCCCCACTTATGACGATGATTATCTGCCAGCATTCAATATTCCCTCCGTGCATCTTGTAGATACAGATGGCAAGGGAATTACTGAGATCTATGAAGACGGGGTCATTTTTGAGGGACAAGAATATCCGTTAGATCTTTTGATTTACGCTACTGGATTTGAGGTGCAGGTAACTGGGATTTACAACGATATACGTGGAGAGAAGGAATTAGAATTAAACGACAAGTATAAGAATGGCATGCGCACAGTTTTTGGCATTCATTCAGCGGGATATCCTAACTTATTTATCATGGGGGGATATCAAGCCAGTTTTCAGTTTAATGTGACTTTCATGCTCCAGACTCAGGGCTTTCATATTGCAGAATGTATTAAGCACACGCGGGAAAACGGTTATCGGACGATTGATGCGAAGCCGGAAACAGAGAGCTGGTGGGTGGGCGAAGTAATCAAATACCGAGGTACAACCAGCCGTAATCGTGAGTGCACGCCGGGTTATTATAATTTTGAGGGCGAAGAAAATCGTCGAGAAGATGGAAATTATAACGGTGGTATGTGGCAATATTGTCAGCATCTTGACGAGTCAAAAGGTCGATACGAAGAGTACTTCAAATTCGATGAGTAAGTAGTTCATCTAAGACTTATCAGAAAATTCTATTCGTGGCTTAATATGAAATGAAAGCTGTATATTTGCTGGGCATCGATTTTCAGGTCGGCCTTTGATTACAGGCTACCAGATCCTGTTCTTGATGTCGGAAAGACCTCTTGAAATGCGTCCTCATAAGATATTGGGGGAAAGATAATGAGTAGTCAGATGAAGGACCTAGAATTTGGGTGGTTCGTCCCGACTAGGGGTGACACATTAGATTATAACGAGCCTCAGCAGCGAGCTCCATCTTCTGACATGTTTGAGCGCGTTATTGTTGCAGCGGAAAATAATGGTTTTGAATACATTTTATTGCCTGTAAATGCCTCTTGCTGGGATGCATGGATGTCGAGTGCTTTCCTAATAGCCAAGACAAAATCCATTAAGACACTGATTGCAGCAAGGCCTTCGTACATTAACCCTGTTTTACTGGCAAAAATGATCGCGACCTTTGACCAAATGAGCAAAGGGAGAATTTGTATCAACCTTATCGCGGGTCAAAATGAAATGGAAAATGTGGCAGAAGGGGTCAACCTTCCGAAGGATGACCGTTACGCCGCAATGCAAGAAGAAGTGGAGATTTGCAAGGCGCTGTGGGCGGCTGGAGCTAACAACAAAATCAGTTACCAAGGAAAGCATTATCAGATAAATCAGGCACATATTGGCGCCCCCATTTTTCAAGACCCACATCCCAAGTTCTATCTCGGAGGAGGTTCCGAAGAAGCTTCGGAATTATCGGCTAAGCACTCTGACGTCCATTTATTTTGGGGGGATACAGTCGAGCGGATTTCAGAAAATATGATCGATATTCGTAAACGCGCTGCAAAACATGGGAGAGAAAACAAAATTGGTTTTGGCATGCGTTTGCAAATCATTTGTAGAGAGACGGAGGCGGAGGCCTGGGAGGTTGCTGAAGGCCTAATTCGAAATGTGACTGATGCTTTCAAAGAAGAAGTGCGGGTTATGTATGGTAATTCAGTTGCTAACCAGCGTGTCCGCCAACTCCATGCTGAGTACGGAAAGAAAATGGGTAAACATATGTGGACGGGGCTTACCCAGGCCCGACCAGGTGCAGGCATTGTAATAGTTGGCACCCCTGAGCAATGCGCGGATACTCTTCAGGACTACATTGACATTGGTTGTCATTCTTTTTGCCTGTCAGGTTATTATCATGATGAAGAGGCGGAGCGCTTCGGAAAGTGGGTGCGTCCTATTTTGGAGGACCGCAATAAAGGGCGTATGAAGCCGCTTTAACCTTGGCGATAGGTTAAAAAAATGAAATAAGAGCGTTTGTAGGGTCCACTGCTCGAGAGCAGGCACTTTTGCGTCAAGCCGACTTTTCTTGATTTTTAATGATCTGCGCTGGGCTAGGTTTGTGCATTAGCCAAAAACCTGGATGTTAAGCATTAAAATTCACACTGCTGCTTTGATTTTGCTTTCCTGATGAGCAAAGGCAGGCTTAAATAATATTTTAGGGATTCCTCTTGGGGAATCAGAGGTCCCCAAAATTTTACCAATTAAGTGAAATCAAAATTATCTATTTTTTTAGTTGGAGGAAGCTTATGTCGGACCAATATATTTTTGCCGGTATTGCGGGCTATGTTGGAAGGCCGGATGCTACTGGCTCTGTGGGTGTTTTTCGCCGCAAAGCTTCAGGTGGTGATTGGGAGCATGTCTTTGGTGAGCATGAAACGCATACGATTTATGTGCATCCAGACGATCCTGCCACAATTTTTGCGGGTACAACAAATGGTGTGTTTCGAAGCACTGATGGGGGCGATAGTTTCCAGAAGACTGATTTTCCAGATGCCGATAAGCAAATATGGAGCGTCTTAGCTATTGAAGGTCAGCCAGACATTATTTACGCAGGTGGAGCTCCAATAGACGTATATCGCTCCGAGGACCGCGGAGCGTCTTGGACGAAACTGCCTACACCACCGATCAAGCAGCGATGCTCTGGTCCTTTCCCGCCCCGTGTGATGCGGATGGTTCAGAGACCCGGTAAACCGAATGAGATTTTTGCTGCCCTTGAAATAGCAGGCACTATGCACACAACTGATGGTGGCCAGAGTTGGACTGACACGGGCGACCACTTGGAAGAGTTGTCTAAGCTTCCTCATTTAGAAAGCTCAATTGTGCAAAAGGAAACTAAGGCGGAAGGTATGCTTGATTGCCATGCGGTGGCTATCGCACTAGCTAAGCCCGACAAGCCTGTTGTAGCTCTTCGAATGGGGCTGTTCACCAGTGAGAACGAAGGGAAAACTTGGAGCGATATGGAAGTTGGTCGTTTCTCTCCGACAACCTATGGACGAGATATTAAATCCAGTCCTCACGATCCAAATACAATGTTTGCAGCATTATCAGTTTCTGCGGCAAGTCACGATGGGGGTGTCTATAAAAGTATAGATGCTGGAGAAACATGGAGCCGCTTTGATAAGGTGCAGGTGCATGGAACAATAATGTCCATCGGCCTTTCCAAATCGAACCCTGATCTGGTGGCTGTCGGCGCTCGATATAATGGGGAAGTTTTTGCCACTCTTGATGGCGGCAATTCCTGGTCGGAAATTTCAATACCTGGCGACGTGAAAGACATTTACGCCGTCGCTTGCACATAAAATCAAAAAAGGACTTTTTTTATGGATCTCAAAGGTAAAAAGGCAATTGTGTTCGGTGGTACATCCGGTATCGGACTTGCTACAACGCGGATGCTGGCTGACGCTGGCGCCACCGTTGTTGCAGTTAGTCGTGACCCTTCAAAAGCAACTAATCTTCCTGAAGGTGTTACCACAGCGTCTTGCGATGTGCAGGATCGGGATGCAGTTGCAGCGGTCTGCTCCGCTGCGGGTCCCTACGATGTGCTTATTTCCGCTGCCACTGGAGGCCCGCGCGCAGCAGGTCCTTTCATGGAGATGGATCTTGATGCGTATCAAAACTCTTTTGCCAAAGTTTGGGGATATGCAAACGTTCTTCGACACGGTGTAAGTCACCTTAAAAGTGACGGTTGTGCTGTTTTGGTTTCAGGCGCGCCAGCAAGAAAAGCTCGACCAGGCCAAGTTGCGATTTCGTCTGCTGGTGGAGCTGTTGAAGCTCTGGCCAGGTGTGTTGCAAAGGAAATTGTTCCAAAGCGCCTGAATGTGGTCTCTCCTGGTGTAATTGATACACCAATGTTTGGACCCGACGAGGTGAAGCGCAAAGAAATGACATCCAACGCTACCAAGGCCAACCTTATTCCACGTGCAGGTACTGCAGAGGAAGTAGCGCAAGCAATTATGCTAGTTGTCCAGAATGATTTTATGACGGGCGTGACAGTGGATGTTGATGGAGGGTGGTTAAACTCCTGAGCTGCTAAGTCACATTATTAGCTTTAAGCCCTGTCTTCGGTGAAACTCGAAGGGAGGGCTTAATTTTTAAAAAATAAAAAATTTAAGATTACTGAGCTTCCAAAAATCTCCTAAGTACTAGCTGCAGAATGCCGCCGTTCTTAATTTGCTCAACTTCATCCTTGGTATCTATTCTACACAACAGACGTATGTCTTTTTGAGATCTGTTGCCAAAAGTAATGGTGCAATTCAAATCCATTTGAGGCCGAATTTCATCACCGATTCCCATAATATCGAAAGTTTCATCTCCATTTAAATTCAAAGACTTTCGACTCTGACCATCCTTGAATTCTAATGGTAGAACGCCCATCCCAATAAGGTTTGAGCGATGAATACGCTCGAAACTTTCAGCAATTACAGCTTTCACCCCAAGCAAACGGACCCCTTTTGCTGCCCAGTCACGGCTCGACCCAGTGCCGTATTCTTTGCCAGCAACTATAATAAGAGGTACCCCATCGTTCTTATACTTCATTGCGGCTTCAAATATTGGGATCACTGTCTCTGAGGGTTGGTGTCGAGTTAGACCTCCCTGGGTGCCTGGAACTAGTTCATTTCTGATTTGGCTATTCCCAAAAGTGCCACGCATCATGATGTGGTGGTTTCCGCGGCGTGCTCCAAAACTATTGAAGTCCTGCGGGCGGACTTGGTGGCTAATCAAAAACTCTCCGGCTGGACTATTGCTATTTATTGAAGACGCCGGGGAAATATGATCAGTCGTTATGCTATCACCAAGCACAGCAAGCACACGTGCGCCCATAATATCTATGAGTTTTTCTGGGTTAATAGAGATTTTATCGAAATACGGTGGTTTTTGGATGTAGGTAGAAGTCTCAGTCCAATTATATGTGACGGAAGTTGTTGTTGGAATGTTTTTCCATTGTTCTGGACCCTCGAAAACGTCATCATAACATTGGTGAAACATAGATGGCGTTAAGTTTTTTTGAAGCGCGTCATTAACCTCGTTGCTGCTCGGCCAGATGTCTTTTAAATAGACATCATTGCCCTCGAGATCTTTACCTAATGCTTCCTGGGTTAAATCAATTTTAACTGAACCAGCAAGACTATAGGCAACAACCAATGGCGGTGAAGCAAGGTAGTTGGATTTAACTTGATGGTGTACCCGACCCTCAAAATTCCTGTTTGAAGACACCACTGCACTTACAAGTAAGTTGCCCTCGTCGATAGCTTCAGAAATTTCTGGTTTAAACGGACCAGAATTGCCCAAACAAGTAGCACATCCAAATGCGACTATATTAAAGCCAATTTCGTCTAAGTGTTTTTGCAGTCCGGAAGCAATCAAGTAGTCTTGAACAACCTTTGAGCCAGGTGAGAAGGAGGTCTTTACCCATGGTTTTGGTTTTAGCCCACGCTCATTAGCTTTTTTTGCGAGTAAACCAGCTGTGATAAGAAGTGGCGGGTTGGAGGTGTTAGTGCAACTGGTTATTGCAGCTAGCGCTACATGACCTGGTTCAATTACGTAATCGGTGCCTTCGACTGCTGTCGCCTGTCCACCGTCTGTTTTCGATACAAATTGGTTAAAAGCTGAAGCGACATTGGAAAGTGAAACGCGGTCTTGAGGGCGTTTTGGGCCGGCTAGGGCTGGTTCAACACTGCTAATATCTAACTCGATAATGTCACTAAACATTGGATCAGGCGCTCCTGTTTCGCGCCACATACCCTGTGCCTTTGCATAGGCTTCAACCAAGGTAACTTGATGATCACTGCGGCCTGTAAATTTAAGGTATCGAAGAACTTCTGAATCAACAGGAAAGAAACCGCAGGTAGCTCCATACTCTGGCGCCATATTCGCAATTGTCGCTCGGTCTGCTAAGGGCAGATTGTTGAGGCTATCACCGAAGAATTCAACAAATTTTCCAACCACTCCTTTTTGTCGAAGTATTTCAACAACTCTTAAAACTAGATCTGTTGCTGTTGTACCCTCTTTTAGGTTTCCGGTGAGCTTGAAACCAACTACTTCGGGTAAGAGCATGTAAATTGGCTGCCCTAACATCGCAGCTTCCGCCTCTATTCCTCCTACGCCCCAGCCCAGAACTGCAAGACTGTTAATCATCGTTGTATGACTGTCCGTGCCAACTAGCGTGTCTGGGTATGCAATTGTTTTTCCATCCTCGCAGGATGTCCAAACAGTTTTTGCTAGATACTCAAGATTGACTTGATGACATATGCCAGTACCAGGAGGCACCACCCGAAAATTGCTAAACGCGTTCTGTCCCCAACGAAGGAATTCAAAGCGTTCTTGGTTCCTTTCAAATTCGAGTTGAACGTTTCTTGCGAACGAGTTTTTTTCACTCGCAGAATCAATCATCACAGAGTGATCTATCACGAGATCGACAGGACACGCTGGGTTTATTTTGCTCGCGTCCCCGCCCAAATCAATAATTGCATCTCGCATCGATGCGAGATCAACTATAGCAGGGATGCCGCTGAAATCATGTGTTAGTATTCTAGCTGGGCTGAAAGCTATTTCCGCTTTGATCTTACCACCTGATTTAAGCCAATCACTGAAATGAAAAATACCTGCAGTAATATCCTTATTACTTTCTTGATGTCGAAGGACATTTTCCATCAACACTTTTAACGAGTGGGGCAGTCTAGAAATATCACCGACTACTTCTGAAACAGCTTCAAGGCTAAAGTATTCATAAGCTTTGCCAGAAATATTTAGGCTGCGGCGGATATTAATATTTTGAAGATTGGCATCAGACATGAGAGTGCTTTTTTTGAGGGTTTTGATGGTGTGGTAGCAAAGCTATCCAGCGATAGGATGCAAAACTTAACTGGAATAATCCATTCCAAATAATGCAAAACTTAATAGTGAGTCATTGGCATATGATGTTTGTTGTAAAAACACTTAGGCAAGTAATTGAAGTTTTCAATTTTGCAAAAGACCTCTGGATTTTAGAAGGAGAATTTTGATGTCCTCTAACCCCGCGCCAGGCTTTATCAAAAACCCAAGCCATCGTGTTCATATTTCATCTCTCCAAGGGCAGGTTGTAATACGCATTGGCGAAGAGGTGATTGCTGACACTCGTGATGCGCTTTGCGTCGAAGAAAGCGGTTATGACCCTGTTTATTACATTCCTCGTAAAGATATTTTGATGGGACGAGCTGAAAGGTCTGAGCAATTGACGACTTGCCCCTACAAAGGCAATGCAAGTTATTACAGTTTTTCAGTAGGTTCTTCTTGTACAGAAAATGCGGCATGGTCGTATGAAACCCCATACGATGAAGTTGCCGAAATTGCTGGTTACCTAGCGTTTTACGCCAATCGAATTAAATTATTAGTTGTCCAATGAATTTTATGCCAAAAAAATGAAAGGCTTCTTAGGGCCACCTAAAAGTAAGTCATCAACGCAAAAAATTTCAGAATTTTTTGTTGTATTTTTTCCCATCAATAGCTGAATGCGTGCAGATATGACGGTTGTTGTTTTTGGAAGCGTTACTTGGGATGTTGCTGCTTTTGCTGATCGTTTGCCCAAGCCAGGTGAGACACTTCTAGGTAGAAATTATATAACTGGGCTTGGAGGAAAAGGCGCAAATCAAGCTGCCGCTGCCGTAAAACTTGGGGCACCAACAAAATTTTTCGGTCGCATTGGTGATGACCAATTTGGGCAACACGTTATAGCCGCATTTGATAAGCTCAATCTTGACTCCTCAGGAGTTCGTATAGATCCCGAGGTTGCCACAGCACTCGGTGTTATTCTGGTGGGCGCTAACGGTGAGAATGCCATCATTCAGGCGGCTGGCGCTAATCGTAGTGTAGATGAGACTGATGTGGTTCGTGCGGGTCAGTCGCTAGAAGATGCAAAAGCACTTCTTCTGCAATTTGAGATACCTTTAGAGATTACGCTTTCTGCGGCCCGCGCTGCTCGCAAAGCAGGGGCAACCGTTATCCTCGATCCAGCGCCTGCGCCAAGTGATGGAATTGCCGGTTCTGTTCTTATGGCCGTTGACATCATCACACCTAATGAGGTCGAGGCAGAGACCTATGTAGGCTTCAGGCCATATGATAAAAAAACCGGCATTGCAGCAGCAATTCGTCTTGTGGACATCGGGGCGCCATCGGCAATTGTAACCATGGGTGCTAATGGGACTGCTTGGGCGACTGCAGGTGGCGAAAGTGGTTTTCAACCAGCATTTAGGGTGGATGCCATTGATACGGTAGGTGCTGGCGATTGCTTTAACGGTGCTCTAGCTGTTGCGTTGACAGAAGGACTAGCTTTACCGGCGGCTATTCGCTTTGCTTCCGTCGCCGCCGCGATATCTACTACGCGCAGTGGTGCCGCTAATAGTGCAGCAACCCGAGAGGAGGTCGATAGGCTTCTAGACTTCAACTGCTAGTCCAAAAACCTAGTCAAACGGACTTGAAGCTAACCAAGTCATCCCTCTCAATTTGCTTTATCAAGTCTATTTCCCACGTCAAATACTCACGCATGAAGTCTTCTAATACTCCACCTTTGCGTTCGTAAGGCTTTAGCCAGACATCGTCTGGTTCATCTGCGAGATTGGTTTCTCCAGTTTCCAAACTCTGGCCTGCGGAAACCCAAGCCGCTGTTCCTCCTTGCAGAGCGACAGCTGACTTTCCAGTAAGGTTAGAAAGTTCTGCTGCCGCATAACTGGCGACCAATCCATCTTCTGACGTTGTGACAAAACCCTTAGCGTCTTCAGGTAGGTTTTTTACAACGTCTTCAATACGCGCTCTGGTCAGCCACCAAGCGCCAGGGATGTGTCCTTTGCGGTAATCACGACTAGTTGCAACGTCAACAGGGATCCAACCATTATCTAACAAAGTTTTTGTCTTATCGACATTTGCGTACTCAACTGAGGGAGGCATAAGAGCTGGAACTTTTTGTTTTCCTGTCTCCAAGTCATGCATGGGTAAACCTTCTTCGAGTACATAAACATCCCAGTGCATCTGTAAAAGCCAATGAGCAGTCATAGTCGCGCGCACCAGGTTGGCATCATCAACCAAGATCAGTCGAGACCCTCGCACGCCTGCATACCGATCAGTCGCTTGGACAAGTTGTCCTCCAGGAGCTGAGATAGAGCCAGGGATGTGTCCAGCTTCGTACTCGTGTGGGTGACGAACATCGAGAAGAAGTGTTGTGCGATTTTTATCTAAGAGCCACTCTTCTGCAGTTGCTCGATTAACTTTTGAAACGCCGTAACGTTTGGCAACAGTCTCAGCTCTATCTCTAGCATCATCAATGGATGCGCTTGAAAGATTGAGGGCAGTTGGTCGTAAATTGCCCCTTTCAAGGTTAAACCCAGATAGATGCCAGCCCATCGTGCCGTTGCGAAGAGCTACAACTTTATTAGGTATTCCAGAGTTAATAAGAGACTGTGCACCAAGGATAGACCTTGTACGTCCGGCGCAGTTAACAACGACCGTCGTATCAGGGTCGGGGGCTACTTCGTGTATGCGATAGGCTAGTTCTCCGCCTGGGCAGCACGTAGCCGTTGGGATATTCATCACCTCGAATTCATCCATGGGGCGACTATCTAGAACAATCATTTTCTGCCCAGAATCCAGCATTTCTTTTAGTTCTTCAGCTGAGACTGATGGAGTTCCAAAATGATGTTCTACAAATTCACCAAAGGCTTTAGAAGGAACATTGAACCCACTGTAGATCTCATAACCAGTCTTGCCCCAACCTGGCGTGCCACCTTCGAGGATGGCCACGTTAGTGTAGCCAATTTCCTCTAATTTCTTCGCTGCCTTATCCGAAAGACCCTCACCGCCGTCTGTAACAAAGATCGCCGTTGTTAAACGAGGGACCAAAGTGCCAATCATTATCTCTAGTCGCCCAAGAGGCACGGAGATTGCGTGCATTAAATGGCCATCAGAAAATGCTCGCTCCCCACGAACATCAACGACTGCAAACTCCTGTGCATTTGCCGCGATTAGATCATGAAGTGCTTTTGGTGAGATGGTTTTAGCCATGATTTCTTGCTTCTTCGGATTCTGGAAAACTAAATAATATGCTAGGCGGTAGGTTCTGTTTCCTCAAGCGATTAAAGTTTGCCCATGTCCGCTCCTTCTATTTTCGACCGGCGTCTCTCGCGTACACGTCGGGCTCGTGCCGCCAAGACTTTTTCTAAGGCAGACTTTTTATGGCGCGAAATAACTGAGCGTTTAGCCGAACGATTGGATGATCTGAACCAAGTTTTTCCTACTGCATTGGCGCTGGGCTCGAGGGGTGGATTGGCCCGTGACGCTCTTGGTGGCAGAGGAGGTATTCAATGGCTTGTGGAAGCTGATCTCGCTTCAGAAGCATTGAGTGATCAGGGTCCTAGATTGGCATTAGATTTGGAAGCTTTACCGTTTAGTGGAGGAAGCCTCGATCTTGTATTTAGTGCAGGAGATCTGCACCTAGTTAATGATCTCCCGGGGTGTCTTGTTCAAATAAGACAAGCGCTTAGACCAGACGGTCTATTTCTTGGGATACTTTTTGGTCCTGCGACCCTTGCTCCGCTCTCCCAAGCTCTGCTGAAGGCCGAGGCGGAATTAAATGTTCCAGTTTCACCCCAT
>Ga0255766_10001169_pt1 | contig 24243 bp, 19 predicted proteins | sample 071ome_23_FD_179966 | JGI IMG/M metagenome (GOLD analysis project Ga0255766, IMG submission 179966) | Coastal salt marsh microbial communities from the Groves Creek Marsh, Skidaway Island, Georgia - 071403BT metaG (version 2) | ecosystem: Environmental > Aquatic > Marine > Intertidal zone >... | reverse complement strand
AATCGAAAATACTTTTATGAATTTTTCTTTTGCAAAAAAAAGCATTAAATCAAGCATGTGAATCCCCTGATCTAATAAAATGCCGCCTCCAGCTTCAGATCTTTTTGAGCGCCAATCACTTTGATCAAAACTAACAATCTTTGATTTTCCATAAATCCCTCGCATAGCAACAATTTTACCTAATCGTCCTGAATTCATAATTTTAGAAGCCTTGAGAATGGAAGCATGATACCTGTGGTTAAAGCCATACTTTAATTTTATTTTGTTTCCTTGAATAAGATTCTTGATGGAATTTAATTCTTTAAATGACCTAGCTGGTGGTTTTTCGCAAAAAACATGCATGCCCTTGTTAAGTGCCAGTTTAGTTGCATGTGCAGCAAAACGATTTGGAACGCTTATAAAAACTACATTGCAATTGCTTTCATTGATCAATTTCTTATAGTCATTAAATTTATGAATATTTTTTGGAAGAGCTTTTAATGATTCATCATTAATATCTGAGACTGCTGTAATATTAAATTGTTTATATTTTTTTAATATAGAGTGTCGTTTCTTTCCAACAACCCCATAACCAATAATCCCAATTTTGAGCTTTTTATTGGATATAGGCATGCAGATTATATTTTTACAATTTTAAAAATTGTATTTGATTTATCATCTGACAATAATAATGAACCATCCTTCATGAGCATGGGAGCAGATGGGCGCCCAAGAACAGTTTGATTATCTAGAAAACCTGTAACAAAATCTTCCATTGAAACTGCATTCCCTGAGTCATCTAATACAACTCTAATTAATTTATAGCCAACTTTTGAGGTTCGATTCCATGAACCATGTAATGCAATAAATATATTATTTTTATACTCAATGCCAAATGCATCATGATCATAGAAAATTAGACCAGTTGGCGCAACATGAGCCCCAAGCTCTAAAATTGGTAATCTAATATCATACCCATGAGATATATTTCCAAATTCAGGATCTGCTACATCTGTGGCATGCAAATAAGGGAATCCAAAATGAGAACCCTCTTTTTCTAAGCGGTTTAACTCGCACGATGGTGAATCATCACCTAACCAATCTCTACCATTATCACCAAAATACATTTCATCTGAGATAGGATGAAAGTCAAATCCAACAGAATTTCTTACTCCTCTTGCAACAGGTATCCAAGTATTTCCATCAAGTTTAACAATGGATGAATATCGTTGATCATCTTTAAGGCAAACATTGCATGGAGCACCGACATTTGTATATAGACTCCCCTCTTGATTATGGGCTAACCATTTCCAACCATGCCACTCATCATCAGGCAAAGCATCAGAAACTAAAATCTTTTCAGGCATTCCAGTGTTATTGCTTTCAAGCCATTCTTCTACATTCTGAATTTTCCAAATCTTATCAATCTCTGAAAAATAAATATCACCATTATAAAAACTCACTCCAGCTGGTTGATTAAGTGAGCTGGCAATAACTTTCTTAAAGTCGATTATGCCATTATTATCAAAGTCTCTGATCGCGATGATCTCTCCAGCTTTTCTTGAGCCAACAAAGATAAATCCACTATTACCCTCAGCCATTTGTCTTGGAGCTTCTATATTTTCAGCAAATATAGAAATTTGAAAGCCGTCTTGCACAACTAAATCTTCAATAGTTAAAGCATTAATAGAGAAAGAAAAAAAACAAATTATAGTTATTAAGCTATTATTCATATTGACCATTATACCCATCCACAACCGATCTAAGGATATCTTTAATTCTTTCAATCTCTATTTTTGCAACGGAATCTCTCAGATTTACTAAGGTTTCATTTAGCTCATCAAATGATAGACATGATTCTGTGGATTTAAAAATTTTATCATAATTAGTCTTTTCTTCGGTGCCAGAGATTAAGAGCTCTTCAAACATTTTCTCACCTGGGCGAAGACCAATTTCAATAATTTCTATTCCCCCATCACCACTTACTCTTGACACACTTCTTCCAGATAATCTAATCATTCTTTCAGCAAGATCATAAACCTTTATTTGCTCTCCCATATCCAACAAAAATACTTCTCCGCCAGTAGCATTAATTCCTGCGCTAATAACCAATGAGGCTGCTTCGGGAATAGTCATAAAAAATCTTGTTATTTCTTTGTGCGTTATAGTCACAGGGCCGCCATTTGAAATCTGTTCTCGGAACATTGGAATGACTGAACCAGAGGAATTTATCACATTACCAAACCTGACCATTGCAAAAATAGTTTCAGGAGACTGTTTAGCATAACCTTGGCATACCAGTTCTGCCATTCGTTTAGTTGCCCCCATTACATTTGTTGGACGAACCGCCTTATCTGTAGAGATCAAAATAAATCTTTTAACATTACTTTCTGCAGAAACGTGGCAAATGTTAAAAGTCCCCAAAATATTATTTTCAACAGCTGGAATAATATTTTGATCCATTTCTACTAAATGAACATGTTTGTATGCAGCAGCATGAAACACTATATCAATAGATTTCTCTGAGAAGGTTTGCCTGAGCTGAGCTATATTTCTTATATCTCCTAATATTGAGAGTAAATTAACTTCAATATTTCTCTCTTTAATTACCTGCTTACATTCTTCTAAAAGTTTGTAAAGATTAAACTCTGACTGTTCAAATAATATTAATTCTGCAGGTTTATTGAGCAAAATTTGTCTTGTAAGCTCTGAACCAATTGAGCCTCCAGCTCCAGAAACAAAGACCGATTTTCCATTAAGGTAATCAAAATTTATATTATCCATCCTTCCTGAAGGCAAAAGATCTTCTAGTGGAAGCTGCTGAAGATTGGCAAGAGCACTACTATCAGCAATTATTTCATGAAGTGCTGGCACACTCCTTACTGATAATCCAAGAATCTCTAGTTTCTCAATTATCTTCCTTCTTTGGGTGCTTGAGAGGCTTGGAATTGCTAGATAAATTTGAAGGTTTGGATACATTTTGTGAAACTTTTTAAGGCTCTTCTCTTTTGAGATAATTGGAACACCATATTTAGTAGTCCCATGCAAATCTTGATCATCATCAAAAAATGCTATAACTCTTCTTGTTTTATCAATAGTAATAGCTTTCAGTAGTTCCCCACCAATCATGCCTGCACCATAGATGATTAATGGTGTAGCATCGTGATCTTTTGATGAATAGCCAAAAAAATATTTTGCGACTTCCCTAGTGAATAAAATACCAGAAAGGAAAATTGAGCCAAGCAAGAATCCCTGAATAATAAAAACAAATATGAAATTCTTCTGAATGATGTCTTGTTGGGCAATAAAAAACAATATATAAGTAAACCCAAAAACTCCGGAACCTATGAATGCCTTAATAAAACCCTCCTCGGCTGCTTTGAACCTGATTAGAGATTTATAAAATCCCAAAATATAAAGGACTATCAGTGTAAAAATTATTGGGTAAATAAATGTTAAGTATTGATTTGAAATTACTCTCAATAAATTATCATTAAAATTTGAGGATAAAAATGTTGCCATTGGTGATCCAAAAATAACCCAAACAAAAAGACCGATAAAAAAATCACAAGAAATTAAAATTAGTAACTTTTGAAATCTTGAGAGGTTTACTAAAAATTCTTTCATTTAAGATTTAATGATTTTATATGGACATAATAAATGCGATTGATTCTTCTATTCTTGAAGACCATTTAATTCCATATTTATTTTAGTATCAAGTAATTTTAAAGATGTAAAGTCTGTCTTTAATTTTTTATTTGAGAGAAGGTTATTTTCATACATAGATCTTAATTTTTTTCCAATTACAGGAAAATTTAAGATTGCGGGCTCTATAAACTTAGGTAAATAAAATTTATTAGCGTTAGGTCTATACTTTTGAAGAAAGGACTCTATAAGATCATTTGTTGATATGGGTGCTTGATCACAAAGATTATAAATCCTTAATCCTTTGAAGTTTACTGTCAAAAAAAGCAGAATAAAATTTATTAAATTATGCATACTCAAAAAACTTCTTTGATTCTCGTCACCTCTAGAAAAAAAGGGAATAAATGGCATGATTTCACATATTTTGAATAGCATATTCATATTCGATGAAGGCGATCTTACTAATACAGGCGCCAATCTTAAAATAGTTATTGATTCAAAGTATCGCAAATTAACTTTGGTAAGTTCTTCACACTTATGCTTGCCAATTGTGTATGGATCGTTTGTAAAAATCTTGGAATCCTCATTTACTTCACTCTCATCATTGCTTGCGGGATATAGTTTAGAGGTACTAAAAAAAACAAAGTGTGCTACCTTGTTTTTCTTAGCAATATCAATTGCGTTATTAAGAATTGAGACTTCATCAACAATGTTATCGATGTTCATTTTTGAATTATTTGAAGCTAGATGAATAAAAAATGAATTTTCAGGATATGATAATTCACTAATTATGTTTGATGGGTGTCTCAAGTTGATATCGGTTACTTTAAAATTGTTCTCTTTAAGTTTCGATGAAATCACACTCCCAAGTGCCCCACTAGATCCACTTAATAAAATTTCTTTCATAATATTGTCATGCTAATAGTAAGAAACTCCATAATATTAATAGCCCTTATCCCAATAATCCCTTTGATGATTCTTCTTAGTATGCTCATTATAATTGAAGATGGGAAGCCAGCCATTTTTGCTCAAAAAAGAATTGGGCTAAATAAGAAGGTTTTCACTTTATTTAAAATAAGAACAATGAAAAATAATACCGTTCAAACTGGAACTCACAATATAGAGGCAAGGAATATATTAAAAGTTGGAAAAATAATTAGAAAACTAAAACTAGATGAATTCCTTCAACTTATTAATGTACTTCGAGGTGAAATAAATTTAGTGGGGCCAAGGCCCTCACTTGAAAATCAGTTTGAGCTAATAAATGTAAGAGATAAGCTCAAAGTTTTATCCATAAAACCAGGTATTACAGGCCTAAGTCAAGTATGCGGGTATGATATGAGTGACGAAAACTCCCTAGCGAATGTGGACAGGCTTTATATTAATCATCAAACATTTCTATTAGATGCAAAAATATTAGTAGCTACATTTACTGGGGTGTTCAAAAAAAGTTTAAAGAAAGAATTCGATATTTAACCTAAGGTTTATTAACGAAAATGGGAGATGACCACGCTCTTTCTTTCACAGGTTGTAAGCAATCATCATCAATATCTGTTTTATAGCTTCCCTTACAAATATTTACATTAATCTTATTTAATTCTTGAGATAAGTAAATTTGCTTACCATTAATTGCTGGTGTTGTTTCCTGAATAGCTCGGATATAGTAAATACTGTCCCTAGAAAATTCTTCATCAGTAAAAGTTATGTCACAAGTCTCTTCTTTTGAACAATCAAAAACTTTCCAAACATCGTGTATTAATTCATTTACCGGTTCTCCCTTATATTCTTGTGGGGTAATCTTAATAACTTCAACTTGCTTGATAATGTGTCTTTCATCACTCGGGTGATAACATTCCCCAGAACAAAGATAATCAACTCGCTCTGAGGAGAGGTTGGTCAAAGTATCATTTGGACACCCTGGCTTTTGGATAAAGCTTCCTGCTGCTTTGACCCTAAATATAGGTGATTCAATCATGGTAACTTCGCTGCCCATAGGAATTGAGCCCTCAGCATTATTAATAAGTTCAAACCATAACAATATTCTTGGCCCACTCGTTCCATAGGTTCTTTTTGCTTTAAGGGCTTCCCAAATATCATCTTTTGATCTTGATCGCGCATGAACAGCAACGATGCCCCCAGGATAAGAGAAGCTTGAATTACGCTCACTATCAGGTTGAGTATTTCCTGCAATTGTACTGGGTTGCATTGGAAAATTAGGATCCTCTGCTCTGTATAAATAATCAAACCATGAGGATCTTACTCCTGCTGCAAATGTCATTTTTCTGCGTTCATATTGTTTGTAGCCAGTTCCTGGTCTGGCGGTATGATCATCTGTTGAAGCAATGAACCCAAACTTATATCTACTAAATTGAATCTCATCAAAATTAGTTATGGCTAATGCATATTGAGCAGACTGTTTGGGTCTGTAATTAAAAGAAGGTTTAAAACAATCCAAGCACTGATTAGCATTTAACCACTCAGCAGGATCTGCTTCAGGAAAGACCATATTAGAGTATGGACCTGCCTCAATAGTATATCTTTTAGCTAGCTCTATCCTAGCTGCACACTCAGAGTCTGAAATGCCCTCACACCGAGATTTCATCATTTCACCTGCCTGCCAACATCCTGGCAGAAAATTGCCGGCGGGTTCTGGACATATTTTTGTACCATCTGAAAGTTCTTGAACTGAGATAAAATCTCTGTACTCTTCACTATTACCGTGACCAGACATTATCTCTAATAAAATTTGTTTATTAGGATCATGGCCAAGTGGATTCAGTCTATTGTCCCAGCTCGCATTGTAGGGAACATGATTGCCCCATGTTGTTCCATGAGGAATAACAATGCTATCAAAGCCCCATTCATCAAGCTTAGAAAAAAGATCGCCAGGTGTTGCAGCATACTCATAACATGAAAGAGGCAAATCCTTACTGGGAGTGCTTTCATCGCAATATGGAATGCTTTCAACCCTGTCCAACAACCATCCCAGATCTGAATAACGTTTGAAATTTAGGGGATCAATTAGCCTTGCATTAATAGCAGGTCTAGTAGCATTAAATATTCCAAGCCCCATCCCGGGATGACGAGATCCTATTGGTCTTTCTGGAATTTCTTGAGTTGATTTGAAGATAACATTTCTATGTCCCCAATGATTATCTTTCGTTGTACCTACTTGAGTCCACTCCCAACCAGGGAAAACAACCAAATCTTGTTCTCCAGAGTCATTTGGAATATTGCATTGATTAATAATTGCTTGCTGCTCTTGCCAATGCTCAGGAGTTAGAGATTCTGCGTGATCGTTGAAGCTAAAAAAATCTAAGCTTGCGCAATATCTTGCAAAATCACAAGCCATCCCACTGTCGTGAATGCCTTGCAGACCCATCATTGGTAATTCTAGGGTGAATGCATCAATTGAATAAGAAGTATGCACATGTAAGTCACCAAACAGAATTTGGAATTGCTCATCATGTTTTAACGATAAATCATGAATCGCCTCTAACTGCTGAATTTGAGAGCTACTTCTTGGCAATCCCTCAACTTGACCTGGATCTATATCCGATCCACAACTACTTATGCATAAAATAGCAAAGAAGATCCTAACATTAGCCTTAGTCATTATAAGACTGAGAGACTGCCATACTTATCCATAAGTTCTTTTTCGATTTTTCTGTACTCATGGTCAAGATCATATAGATTACACTCACCATTTGATAATTTAGGAAGTGCTGAAATTAGATCATCTCCAACATTTTTTAAGGAATCTCTTGCCATAAGACATTTTTGGAGGGTGGTTAAGCCAACCTCAGAAGAAAATATACCAGCAACCAATGAAGCAAGATCATTGCTTTCACCGTCAACTGATAAATCAGTATCAAGCTTCATAAATAATTGATTGGATGCATTAAATGTTGGCCATTGAATATCATCGCTCAGGCTTGGATTTCCTGTTTTTGCAAAATTTGCCCACACAGTCATCATTTTTTCTTCCATAGCATCCCTAGATTTACTTTTAGGATAGACATATCGCGTAATAGGGCCATACTTATAATCCCCGGTTAAAAAAGCAATTTCGTAACCATGTGCAGCTCCAAGTAGTTTAGGGAAATTGGCAAAAAAGCTCTTTTTTTGTTCATCCCAATCAAAACGATATGCAAAGAGCTGATCATTGCCTGACTCAAGTAATTTCAATAAGGGTTCATCCGTTCCCCTCACTTTCCAAGCATGAGATCTGGTTTGAAGCCAATATTCATAAAGCTCCGGATTTTTTAATTTAAGTTTTGGAAGGGGTATTAATTTCGTAAATGGATAAGATTTCTCAGTAAAATAGGTGCTGACTCCAATCCAAAGGGATACCTCATCTTTTGTTGTGCCTGCGAGTACTGGAATATTCTTGGTCAATTTTGAATTGCCGAGTGCTTCTTTGAGACCTTCTATTGGAATTACAATTCCATCTCTCTGAGTTAAAGGGAGATAGTCATAAGTGCTCTGTTCTATTTTTTTATATTGTTCTAATAGTAAATTTGGATCAATGGCCCTTAGTGTATTGGAATCATTAAAAGTTAATCCGGTACTCAGCTCTAGAGCCTCTAGGGCATTTTGACTTGATAAATCTGAATCTTTTGAGGAATAAGCATACTCTAAACTATGGCTGGTGGTGTAGCCAGATTGGCTAATAGCTTTATGAAAAAGGTTATTACTCAATGGAGAAGCCAATAAAGCAAAAACATTATGGCCCCCAGCAGACTCTCCAAAAATAGTGACATTATTTGCATTCCCTCCAAAATGATGAATATTTTTTTGGACCCACTGAAGTGAAGCTATGATATCGAGCGTGCCAAAGTTACTGCTTTTATCTAGGCCGTCCTGAGCATCTTGAATTAAGGGATGATAAAACCATCCAAGAGGGCCTAACCGATAATTAATAGCTACGACAATGACATCATGCTTTGAAGAGAGTTTAGAAAAATTATAGTAATCTTTCCAACCAGAAGTATTTCCACCACCATGGATCCAAAACATGACAGGAAGTTTCTTATCCTTAAAATCTAAGGGAGAATAAATATCTAAATAGAGACAATCTTCTTGGCCAACAATTCCTTTTCCTGAAATTCCGGCATATACGGAAGCTTCTTGCACACAGCCATTATCTTCTTGATTAACAATCAGATTAGTGGGATCAAAGAATTCCCTTGGAGCCTTCCACCTCAGATCTCCAACAGGAGGCATAGCATAAGGCAGATCATTCCATCGTAAACCATATTTAAGTTTTTCAGCTTCTACAATTCCAGAAGAGGTTGAAACTCTTTCAGCAAAAGTAAAACATGAAAATAATAGAACTAGTACTAAGTAAGCATATTGCATCGAAGGTATTATATCGCTCTAATAATAATGAAACAAAGCATAATTAATCGCAGGATTTATATAAAAAAATTCGTAAAATTTAATATTTTTTGGTAAATTATTTATTTATTAATAAATAAATGGAAAATAATATGCCCTATAAACTATCTGAACCTATTTTTAGAACAAATGAATCACTACATAACAAATTAATTAGTAATGCAGAAAAATTAGTACCAGTTCTTAAAGAAAGATCTGCTGAAGCCAATGAAGCGAGAAGAATCCCAGTTGAGACAATTAATGATTTTCGTGATGCTGGATTCTTCAAAATTTTACAGCCAAAGAAATATGGAGGGTATGAATTAGATCCTCATACTTTCTTTGAAGTTCAGATGAAAATTGCAGAAGGTTGTATGTCTAGCGCTTGGGTTCTTGGAATAATTGCAGTCCACCCATTCCAGCTTGCGCTTTATGATGAAAAAGCACAGGAAGAAGTATGGGGCGAAGATCCCGATGCTTTGATTGCCTCCTCTTATGCACCATTAGGAAAGGTAGAACATGCTGAGGGTGGGTTTAGATTATCTGGACACTGGCAATGGTCAAGCGGATCAGATCATTGCAGCTGGATTTTCTTAGGCGCTTTAGTTTTTCCGCCAGAAGGTGGAGCACCTGAATACAGAACTTTCTTGCTCCCTAAGAAAGACTATGAGATTGTGGATACTTGGCATTCAATGGGCTTAAAGGCTACTGGAAGCCAAGATATTCATGTGAATGATGTATTTGTTCCAGAATACAGAACCCATAAGCAGTCTGATGGCTTCAATCTTACAAATCCTGGGTACTCCATAAATACTAATCCACTTTTTAAAATACCCTGGGGCCAACTTTTTGTTAGAGTGGTTTCCACACCTGCTATTGGAGCAACCAAAGCATTACTGCAAGAATTTATTGCCGGAGCAAATAATAAGTCATCCAGCGATCCCTCTAAATTAGCTGGTGATACCAACACTCAAACACTTATAGCTGATGCTGCAGTACAAATTGATGAGCTAGAAACAATCTTGTATCGGAATTTTGATGTAATGGTAGATATGTCCTCTAATCAAGGTGGGGTTCCAATGATTGACAGAGTGAAGTTCCGTTATGAAGCGTCATTAGTGATAGAAAAATGTTTGGGTGTGGTTGATAAACTCTTTGCAAATGCTGGGGGAGGATCTGTCTTTAAGGGAAGCAAAATCCAAGATTTATTCTTAGATGTCCATACAAGTAGAGCCCATGTAGCTAATAATCCAGTAAACTTTGGTAGAAATTATGGCGCAATGCAGTTAGGCTTGGAAAATACAGATTACTTTGTCTAAGGGCTAAATATGATACCCGCCATCAACAGGAATACAGTGGCCAGTGATATAACCTGATTGACTGGAAGCTAAGAACAAAGCTGTATTAGCAACCTCTGATTCGTGGCCAAATCTCTTTAATGCAAGGGTTGCCATCACTGCTTCGTGCCACTTTTCATCAAAAAAAGTATTTTCTTCATTTAATAGTCTATGAAAGATACCAGTATCGATTACCCCTAGAGCAATAGAATTTGCTCTAACTCCATGAACACCCTCTTCTTTGGCGATTCCTTTAATAGTGTGTTCAATGGTTGCCTTTGGTGCCACTGACAATACATCTCCAGGAGGGTATTTAAATAAACCAGCTGAACTTATGAACACATATGATCCTTGAGATTCTCTTATGAAAGGTAATGAAGAAGAAACAATATTAAAAAATCCATTTACATCCTCATCAATAACTTTTCTCCAAAGCTCTGGTGTGATTTCAGAGATATATTTTTGAGGAATATTAAAGCCAGCTGCATTAATAATTGTATTGATACCTCCCTGCTTTGAAGCTATTTCAGATATCACATTATGAACTTGGGATTCGTTTTGATTTGAAAGTTGGACAAAATCTACAGAGTCTCCTAAATCTTTTTTAATTTCTTGAGCCGCTTGAATATTTTGATGGTAGGTAAATACTATCTTTGCTCCAGCCTCAGCAAATCGCTGAACACATGCTCTTCCAATACCTCCACTGCCTCCAATAATAAATACGCAGCCTTTTTTAAATTGCTTATCCATGATCCATATTCTCCTCTATCCAATCAGTATTGGACAAGCTTTTGGTAAGCGCAGCAATGAAAGATGCAGCGTAAGCACCATTGATGACTCTGTGATCATAAGAAAGAGATAGTGGCAAATATGTTCGATTTTCTGGTTGTTTGTTAATCAAGCAAAGTTTTTCAAAAGTTTTGGAAATACCTAATATTCCAACTTCGGGAGGATTTATTATGGGTGTAAAAAATTTACCCCCAATCCCCCCTAATGAAGACACGCTAAAGCTTCCTCCTTGTAATTCACTAGCTGTTAACTTTCTTACTTTTGCAAGCTCTGCTAAACGCATGATTTCTTCTGCTATGCCAATGATGCCTAATTTATGTACGTTCTTTATGCTAGGAACTATCAAGCCATAGCTAGTATCAACTGCAATACCAATATTTATGTAATCTTTAATCACTATGCCATCTAAGTCACCATTCAGTGAGCTATTTAATAATGGGAAATCAAGCAATGTGTTGGATATTGCTTTCACAAAAAAAGCCAATGGAGAAATTTTTACATATCTTTCTTTCTGAAGCATGCTTCTAAGATGAAGTAAGTCTGTTATATCGGCCTCATCATGCTGAGTTACATGTGGGATATTTATCCAAGAAGTGTGTAAATTTTTTAGAGCTGCTTTTTGAAACTTGGTTAGTGGCTCATTATTAACATTGCCCCATTTCCCAAAATCTATCTCATAAGATGTAAACTTAAATTCATGACTTCCAACAGAAGACTCATTAAGCGTTTGTCTAACAAAATTATGTAGATCCTCCTTTATAATTCTCCCCTTAGGACCGGATGGATTAACTTTTACAAGATCGATCCCAAACTCACGGGCTAATTTTCTAACAGCTGGGCCGGCATAAACTTTACCAGAAGTAACGCTTGCGTATTGGGGTGCAAGAGCTTCTTTTGGAGAATTGCTCACATTTTCCTGATCATTATTTTTGGCGATAGTGTCATCAGAAACTTCTAGTGGCTCACCTTCTACTTCTAGATCGATGATCAGCGTGCCTTCAGAAACATGGTCACCAATTTGTTTATGGATCTTTAAGACTGTTCCTGCCATAGGAGATGGAACTTCCATGGCAGCTTTATCGGATTCGAGCACAACAAGAGGAGCATCAGCTTCTAAAATATCCCCTTCTTTTATACATACTTCAATTATTTCAACCTCAGAACTTTCTCCTAGGTTAGGAACAGGTACATTCAAAATACGTGTCTTATTTCTCTTAAATGGCTCATCGGAAAGAGGGTTAGATTCATTGACTTTTTCAATATCTTTTTCCTGGCTAAGTTCGGTCTCAGCCTTGGCAGATGCTTCTTGAGCATCATCCTCAACATCAAGCTCAACAAATTGCATGCCCTCACTAACACCATCGCCTAAGTTCACCAAGATACTAGTTACGACTCCAGCTTGATTAGCTGGAAGCTCCATGGCAGCCTTATCAGACTCCAAAACTATTATTGGGTCTTCTGGGCCAATGCTATCCCCCGGCTTTACGCAAATTTCAATCACTTCAACTTCAGAGGAATCACCTAAACTTGGAATAGAAATAATTTTTTTAGTCATTGCTAAACTTCCCAGGGATGAGGTTTAGCAGGATCATGATCGCAAGCTTTATATATATCTTTTAGTTGCTGATCTGATAGTTCATTTGCTTGATAAAGTGCATAAGCAGCTGACCTTGCTATTGCCTTAGCATCTACTTCAAAAAACTGACGCAACTTAGCCCTAGAATCACTTCTACCATAGCCATCAGTGCCAAGAGTATAGTAAGAACCTTTAATCCAAGGCCTTATTTGCTCTGAATATGCTTTGACATAATCTGATGCAGCAATTACAGGCAAATTGTTGGAAGAGAATTTCTCCTCTACAAAACTTTGAATCGACTTATCTAAAGGATCTTGCGATCTGAATCTATCGCATTCCATGCCATCTTTACGGAGTAGATTGAAACTTGTAACGCTCCAAATTTCTGAATTAATATCGAACTTATCCAAAATTGATGCAGCTTTAATTACTTCATTAAGAATGGCACCAGCTCCAAGCAAGCGTATTTGAGCTCTCTTATCCTCTTTAAATAGATACATCCCCTTTATGACATCCTGTTCTTGTGCAGGATTGATAGGAGGATGGGCATAGTTTTCATTCATGACAGTTATGTAGTAAAAGCGGTTTTTGTTTTGAACAAACATCTCTTCGATACCATGCTTAAAAATAACTGCTAGCTCAGAGCCAAATGCTGGATCATAAGAAGTGCAATTAGGAATCAATGCAGACAACATATGAGAGTGACCGTCTTGATGCTGCAGCCCCTCACCATTTAAAGTAGTCCTGCCCGCAGTTGCACCAATTAAAAATCCTTTAGCTTGTGCATCGCCAGCAGCCCATGCAAGATCCATGATGCGCTGAAAACCAAACATAGAATAAAACAAATATACTGGGATGGTTGGAAAGTTATAGTTGTAGTAAGAAGTGGCTAAAGCAATCCAAGCAGAAAATGCTCCAGCTTCAGTAATTCCCTCTTCAAGCATAACTCCATCTTTGCTTTCCTTGTACCACATTACTTGATCAGCATCTTCTGGCTCATACTTTTGACCTTCAGCTGAATAAATTCCAATTTGCCTAAAAAGACCCTCCATACCAAATGTTCTTGCCTCATCGGGAACAATAGGTATAACCCTGTTTCCCATGGATTTATCTTTAATTAAATCTGTCATCATTCGGACAAATACCATGGTTGTAGATAATGCTTTGTTATCTGATCCAGCTTGATATTTCAGAAAAATGCCAGAATTTGGTGGGTCTAGTGGCTGATCGTCAAACTTTCTAACAGGAATAAAACCACCAAGCTTTTTACGGGTTTCTGTCATGTACTTAAATTCTGGGGAATCTTCAGAGAATTTAAGGTAAGGAAGCTTTTCTAAATTTTTATCCTCTATAGGAATATCAAACCTGTCTCTGAATGCTTGGATATTGTCTAGGGTTAATTTTTTTACCTGATGGGTTGTATTATCAGCCTCCCTTGATCCAGTTCCATAACCTTTTGTAGTAAGTGCCAATACAACGGTAGGCGCCCCCTTAGAATTTACCGCCTTATGGAATGCAGCATATACTTTATAAGGGTCGTGACCCCCCCTGTTTAATTTATAAATATCATCATCGGTTAGATCTTTAACCATTTCTAATACTTCCGGATTTTGACCAAAAAATTTTTCTCTTGTGTATGCTCCTCCTTTGGCTTTGAAGTTTTGTAGCTCTCCATCAACTACCCTATTCATCAATTCCTGTAATAGGCCTTTTGAATCCCTTGCCAAAATTGGATCCCAATGCCTCCCCCAAACCACCTTAATTACATTCCAGCCCGAGCCTCTGAATTCTCCTTCTAGCTCTTGAATGATTTTATGGTTGCCTCTAACAGGACCATCAAGTCTTTGGAGATTGCAATTGATCACAAAAATAAGATTTTCTAAGCCCTCTCGACCTGCGAGCCCAATTGCACCTTTTGATTCAGGCTCATCCATCTCTCCATCGCCACAAAATACCCAAACTTTTCTATCCTCTCTTGGAACAAGATTTCTAGCTGACAGGTAACGCATAATATGAGCCTGATAAATTCCCATAATTGGACCCAAGCCCATAGACACCGTTGGAAATTGCCAGTAATTAGGCATTAGCCAAGGATGAGGATAAGAGGATATGCCTGGCTTCTCTACTTCTCGCCTAAAATTATCAAGTTCCTCCTCACTTAAGCGTCCCTCCAGAAAAGATCTAGCATATATCCCGGGAGAACTATGCCCTTGAAAATAAATGAGATCTCCAAGGCTATTATCATAACCTTTAAAAAAATAGTTAAATCCAATGTCGTAAAGCATTGCAGCAGATGAAAAGGTCGCAATGTGTCCACCAAGCTCGTCATCGTTCTTATTCGCTCTTAAAACCATGGCAAGAGCATTCCATCGAATATACGAGCGAATTTTTCTTTCCATAAATAACTCGCCTGGCATGCGAGCTTCATCGTTAATGGGTATTGTATTTCTGAAAGGCGTTGTAAGATTAAATGTAGGTGTTATACCCTGTTGAGTTAGACGCTCTGCAAGCTTACTCAGGATAAAAGAGGCCTTCTCAGAACTACCCGCTTGGACTAAATCATCAAGAGCTTCCAACCATTCACGGGTTTCATCATCATAAAAGTTATCTTGATTATCCAATATGTTTTACTCCGATCACCCTCCGAGCGTATTATACTTATTTACTTTATAAAATTAACTGCAAAGGAATAGAAAATGAGATTTGCTTATCATCCAACTATGTGTGATCCATCCTTTTATCTTGAGCTCGGAAAAGCTGCAGAAGATGCAGGTTTTGATGTCATCACTTTCCCAGATAGCATTTGTTATCCCAAGGAATGTGATTCAACCTATCCTTATAATGATGATGGTACCAGAGAGTTTCTTGATGGAGTTCCATTCTTAGAGCCCTTTAGCATTATTCCTGCCATAGCTGCAGTTACCAAGAAACTAGAGTTTTCAACATCTGTTTATAAACTAGCCCCTCGGCAAGCAGTAACTACAGCAAAATTTGTTACCACTATTGGTGTGTTAACAAATAATAGATTCCATTTTGGTGTAGGTGTTAGCCCATGGTATGAAGATTTTTTGGCTACTGGTGAGCGATGGGAAAAAAGAGGAAAAAGGATGGATGAGCAAATCGAGATTCTTAAAGGCCTCATGGGAGGTGATTATTTCAGCTTTAAAGGAGAATTTTATGACATTCCTGAAATTAAATTATGTCCTGTTCCATCTAAACCGGTTCCTATTTTAATTGGAGGTCACTCTGATCTTGCTCTCAAAAGAGCTGCAAGAGTTGGTGATGGGTGGATAAGTGCTGGACTATCTATTGAAGATACTGAAATTTTTATCAACAAAATCAATAGTTTTAGAGAAGATATGGGTACCTTAGACAAACCTGATTTTCAGTTTCAAGTTATGGGAGAGGCTGCATACAGCCCAGATGGAGTGAAGAAATTAGAAGAGCTTGGGGCTACAGAAGTAATAGTAGCTTTTAGGAATGCTTATGAGGGCGGTCCTGATAATAGAACTCTTGAAGGCATGAAAGCAGAAATTAATTGGTATGCAGAAGAGATAATTAGCAAGTGTAATTAATTAAAAAACCGTTTTAAAAAAATTCTCGGGAAGTATCTTAATTCTGAAAAAGTAAAACTAGATATATATTTAAAAAACTTCAGAACTTCCAGCTTTCTTAAAAGTAACATTAAATAAGAAACTTTTATTTTTGTAGAGCCAATAATTGCCGATTCATTATCTGAATATTGTTCTAACACACTTAGTATTTCTTTATAGTACTGCCCATCTTCATCTTTATTTGCGCTTGTTAAACTATTGGAGTGATATCTCACTGATACAAGTCGCTGAGTTAAATGAACAAAGTTGTAATTTCTTGCACTTTTCAAAAGAAAATCTAGATCATGGGCATTTGGAAACTTAGTATCAAAACCATTAAATTCTGTTAAAAGATCTCTGCTAATTAATACTGATGACCAAGGAATTGATATGTCAAAACTTAATAGCTTTTCAAAAAGCTTCTCTTTGCTATTCTCTTGATCAAGTTTTAGCGTTTTATCTTTTGTAATTACCTCACAATTTGAAAATACCACTATTGGTTTCTGTGAATTTATTGATTTTAGGGCTTTAATTTGTTCTTCAAGTTTACTTTTTGACCAAATGTCATCTACATCTAAAATTGCAATCCATTCTCCCTTTGCGTGACAAAGCGCTTCATTCCTTGCAAAAACAATTCCAACATTGGTATTGCGTTCAAAATATTTCAAACGGTCATCTTTATATGAAAGAAATATTTTTTTAGAATCATCATATGAAGCATTATTGTAAAAGATAAGCTCCCAATCATCATAAGACTGTTGAATAGCTGAATCTAATGCGTCCCTAAGATATTCCTCACCATTGAAGCAATTCATTAAAATAGAAATTTTGGGCAAGTTATTCATCAAATGTCTTATTAAAATATTATTAGACTTCCATCCAGGGAATATTTCCTTGGCTAACAAGCTTTTCTAGATAATGTTTATCACGTTGAGTGTCCATACAATACCAAAAGCCTTCATGCTTAAAGGCATTAAATTGTCCTGTTCTTGCAACCTTCTCGAGAGGCTCCTCTTCAAAGACAGTATTATCATCTTTAATGAAATCTATGATCTCCGGCTCTAGCACAAAGAAGCCACCATTTATCCAGCCCTCTTGAAGTTGGGGCTTTTCTTTGAAAGATATGACAGTATTATTTTTATCTATTTTTAGCTCACCAAATCTAGCAATTGGATGAACTGCAGTTACCGTGACAAGTTTTTTAGACTTTTTATGATGAGATAGTAACGAATTTATATTTACACTGCTTAATCCGTCACCATAGGTAAGCATAAAACTTTTCTTACCAATAACATCCTTGAGCCTTTTAATCCTTCCACCGGTTAATGTTAATTCTCCGGTATTCACAAGAGTGATGTTTATGCTTGGATTAAAGATTTTTAAATCGATTACCTCTTGCTTTCTTAATTTTTCAATTTGTGATTTAGAGAGGTGAGCAAATCTAAAAAAATAATCCTTAATTACATCTCCCTTATAGCCTAAGGCAATACAGAATTCATCTAATCCAAATCTCATGTAAGATTCAATGATATGCATTAAGATTGGCTTTCCAGAAATTTCAACCATAGGTTTAGGAATCTTTTTAGTATACTCAGAAAGCCTTGTTCCTAGGCCTCCTGCTAAAATAACAACTTTCATTTTAAGATATATTTCAGTTTATCAGTCATTAGGGTGAACACATCATTTAGAAATCTTTTTGTTAGAAATGGTCTTTTCAGCAAATTTTACCCACCAATTCTTTAATGCCTCCAATCCTTTATTATCTGTTAAGAAATGATTTGTACCGAATAGTTCGCCCCCTGAAGTTAGCTCTCGATAGTACATTATGCTTGCAAAATATACTAAACATGGCTGTATTGAATTATTTGAAGCATTACTTGAAAGCCTAAAAACCCTTTTTTCGAAAGAAAGAATAAACTCTTCCTCGCATAAAAAACAAAATTTCAAATATGGCATTAATTCTTTTACAGATAGAGGCTGCATATGCTGTTCTCTAGGAAACTCTATAAAATGTTTTAGAGTTTGGGCTACCGGAAACTGTCTTTCTAGACAACTAAAAACTTGGATAAAATTTCTATTTAAATAGAAATTAGGCTTATGAGTAAAATCTAGTTCGGCATCACTCTCATTAATAAAGATTTTCCTACTTCTTTTTTTTGAAAATCTTGATAAGGAGATAGAAATATTTATTTGATTAGAGGAAAATTTTATTTCTATATTTTCTGAATTATTTTTACTATCTATCAAAAAATTTTTTACATTATCAACCTCAATATTAAAAACTTTCAAAATCGACATTACATGTAGCAATTGGTCAAAAAAAATAGAAGAGAAAATTTCGGAATACTTTTTCTTTGATGAATCCCTTTTCTCACTAATTGGATCATGCCAGATAATTTTCAGCTCATTTAATGGTAAGTGCTGAACTTCTTTATAGAAGTCTCTAATAAAGTATGCAAAGAATAACTCAAGATTTAAAAATAAGTTTGTGGAGCTTTGTTTTGGCAAACTCTCAAACATGTTTATTGATGGATATAAAGGTTTTTCAATCAAAGTATCCTGGCCCTTTAGTCTAAAATTTTGCAAGTCTGGTATGTGAAAACTTGAATGAGATGCGACTATTAGCTTTGATTCATTATTATCCTGAGGCATAAATTCTTTTCTTCTAATTACAGTTACTCTTTTAAATGCTTGAGAATTATCAATAAACGCTTTTTGATTTCTGTATTTAGTTCCAACTACCCATTCAATATTTACATGGGGAGATGATTTGACTAATTCTTGTAAAATGATGGAAGCCCATCTTCCTCCTCCTACAAGTGTTAGTTTGTTACAACTCAATTAACTGGACCTCAGGAAGAGGAATAATACAAGTTGACTTTATGCCCCTTAAGCGAAGGTGATTTATTATTTCATCTTTAAGGTGCCACGCAAAAATAATAAGAAAATCAGGGCAATCCTTTTCTAAGCAAGCATTTGAGATTACTGGTATCCTCGTTCCTGGGATAAATTTGTTTAACTTTAGGGATTCAGATTGCTCAACAACAAATGGAAGAAGGTCCTCGTTAAGCCCTACATAATTTATTAATGTTACTGCTCTAGCTGGAAGACTATATCCTGCTACGGTTTTATTTTGCTCTTTAATTTCAATTAATTTTTTTAAAAGATTTGTCTTTGAAAGATTGACTCTTTTTTTAAATGAATCGTAAGTAGACTGTTTGAAATAGCCAAGCTCATTTTCTTTTCTTAGAAACTCTTCAATAGAGCTGTCTAGAGGAGGATGATTTCCTTTGCGAACAAGTACCCTAATGTTGCCTCCATATCTTGCTGTTTCTTGGATTTTTAGTATAGAAAAATTGTATTGCGAGAAAAGATTCAAAATTGCTGATACCGACAATGATCTCAAATGTTCATGATATATCGTATCGTATTGGGTCAAGCTAATAATCTCGGAAAGATAATGATTTTCGAAACAAAACCATCCATCTTTGCAAAGAAGAATTTCTAGTCCTCTTAAAAAATCTCCCAATTGTTGAACATGAGCAAATACATTTGTAGCAGTAGCTAGAGTAGCATTGCCTTCAATATTAATAATCTTTTGTGCAGCCTTTTCACCAAAAGGCATTCTTAAAGTAGGTATGCCATTCGAATTTGCTAAATCTGCAATATCAGTTGGCTCAACTCCAAATACTCTAACTCCCTGGCTTTTAAATCCTTTTAACAAAGTTCCGTCATTTGAGCCCAAGTCACAAACTAGATCAGTGCTTTTAAGTTTTAATGAAGAAATTAACTCCTCTGCCATAAGTTTCTGATAGATAACTAATTCATTGGTAACACCAGTTTTATAATTATAGTTTTTACCAAACATTACATTTGCAGGGGTGATATAACCCAACTGATTTAATCCACATTTATCGCACCACTTCTGCTCTAAGGGATAAAAAATTTCTTCCTCATATTCCATATGAATGGGCTTTAATTTATCTGCTAGGGGTTGAACTCCAAGATCTATTACAGTTTTTAGAGCTTGGTTCCCACAAATCTGGCAACCCTTTTGAGGACCATCCAACAAATCATGTTTGTTCATATTCTTAAATTTAAAAGCGTTTAAAAATTTTAGTTAAAAAACGAATTATAATCTTTTCTGCTCACTTCTTTAGGGTCATGCTCTAAATTTGCAATATTGCAAATTAAGCTATCACTAATTGATAATCCTTCAAATGCAAACCAGATTCCTGGAGGAACAGTAAGCCTGAAGTATGGAGATTGCGAGAGAATGACTTCATCTCTGGTAAATCCTTGTTTAGATGAATCTTCTCTTACTAAATGCACTCTCACTTCCCCAATGGGAACAATTAAATTAATTGTCATGAAGTTATGCTTTTTCCAACCACGAATCTGAGAATACTGAATAGTAGAAAAGTAGACCTCATGGATATCTATTTTATCAGGATTATCTTTTATATAGGCATGAAGGACTGCTCCTCCATCAGTTGGGATAATTTTTAGATTTTGTTTCTTATAAAATTTATCCATTAGTTCGAGATATAATTATCAATTTGACTCATACTAAAATTAAGTATTTTATGCCGTGAATTAGAGTAATAGTTTAAGTACCAATCAGCTGTATATCTCATAGTATCTTTGAAATTAATTTTGGGGGCCCAATTAAGTTGCTGCATTGCTTTGGTGCAATTCAGTGCTAAGAGCTTAGATTCATGTAAAAGTACATCCTCTTCAACAGACTTTTCCCATGAAAATTTAGGTAAAAATTCTTTTAATATATTCAAGACATCTTGCACGCTTGGATTTTCATCTTCACAAGGACCAAAATTATAAGCCTCTCCATTAATTGGCTTACCACTACTTAATAAATCTGCCATTAATAAATAACCGTATAGTGGATCAAGGACGTGTTGCCATGGTCTAGTTGAATTTGGACTTCTTACAAGAAGAGGTTGCTTGCTCTGCCATGCTCTAATAGCATCTGGAACAATTCTTCCATTGGACCAATCCCCGCCCCCAATAACATTTCCAGCTCTTGCTATAGAAAGCTTTATTTTATTATTTTCCTTAAAAAAAGAATGGAAATAACTTTTTATGACCAGTTCTGCAGCAGCCTTTGAGCCACTGTAAGGATCATATCCTCCAAGCCTATCATTCTCTTTATATCCTCTTTTAAGCTCTCTATTTTCATAGGATTTATCACTTGTTATCAAAATCACAATACAATTTTTTTTAAGACCCCTTAATGATTCAAGAATATTTAAAGTTCCTAAAGTATTACTGGTAAAAGTAAGATAGGGATCTTTGTAAGATTCAAGCACAATGGGTTGGGCTGCAAGATGGAAAATATAATTAGGTTCGTTTTGATGAATAAATTCCGTTAATTCATCTTTTTGCCTTATATCTGCGATGATATCTTTATCAAAGATTTTAGAAATCTCTTTATAGTGAGATGGATCTGTTCCGAGGGAATTAGAAATACCAATGACTCTAGCTCCAAGCATCTTTAGCCATACTGAAAGCCAAGAGCCCTTGAAGCCGGTGTGACCTGTAATTAAAACTTTTTGATCTTTAAAATTTTTTAACACTAGTTATTATCTCTTCCTAATAAAATATTATTCACGTTTTGTTGGGTAGGTTCCATGAAAAAAAAATTTTCTTTGTTAGATGGTTTTAATTGAACAATAGAGGGACTTGTTGCTAAAACTTCTACAAGGGCAGTTCTATTTTTTTCAATATCTAAATTTAAATAGGTGCAACTTTCAAAATGAGTATCTGTCATATTTATGGGGTTAAATGGATCATCATTAACTACCACTACCCTTTTACTCATCATTAATGCTTGAATTATAACGCTTGATTCGCCGCATATTATTGTATCTGCAGATTTAATAAGTGTTTCAAGGTTTCTAGAACTATCTATATTATTGTGAAGGAAGTTTGATTTTATTATCTCATTTGTTAGTTTTTCTATATCGGAGGCAGGATGCAATCTAAATATTATTTTTTCCCCTAATGCAGGAAATGAGCTTTTAAGAAGCTGAATAATATTAATTGAGGATTTTGTAAATATAGGAAGTATTACTAATATTTTATTATCCGTAGGCATCTGTTCAGTCTTTTGGAGGAAAGGGCCTCTAAACGAAGGTGACACCACAATTTCAGCATTTGTAAAGTTTGAAGCAAGAAAATTGATTAGATAATTTCCTATAACTAATATTTTTTTTGGAGCGCAACTATTTTCTCTTTCTTCTTTTGATGGGGCTATAAATTGAAGCGAGTTCAAATTAGGGTAAATCCCTAAAAATGCTTTATGTTCAATTTCTTTAAAAAAATGGTTTGTTCCCAAAAACATGCCTTTATCCATTGGAGAATTCTCCCACCAATCAATAAAAATATTAGGAAAATTATTTTTATTTACTTTTTTAATATTCTTTAAGAAAAAGTAATTTAATATTCCTTCAGAAATCAAACTTGAAAAGAGTTCTCTAACAAAGGAATGATGAAAAAAAACCTCATAAGAGTTTTGAGGTACATTAAGATGTAATTTACGTTTAAGTCTTGATTTATAAAACACTGCATAAAAGATTTCTTTTATTCCAAGATAGTGTTCTCTAAAAAGCCAATTTTCACTAGATTTCCTAAAAGAACTAATCAATGAAAGCAGATCCCCAAATTGAGTATCAATAAGTATTGGCAAAAAAACTGTGTCTTTTTTTTGTTTAGCATTTAGAAAATCTTTTAGATTTCCGTAATAACGCTCATGCGAGGCTCTGTTAGACAGAAAAACTTCGTATAAAACATTTTCTTTTCTTATCTCAAGCCGCTCAACTAAAGCTTTTACGAGGATTACCTGATAAATTTTCTTTATGAAGAAGAAAGTTTTCTTAAAGAAATTTCTAAGTTCTTCCAAATATTTAATGTTCTTAGGTTTGTATACAATTTTTACTTGATTTCTAAATTTGATCTCTTTCAAAACTAAAGCAAGCAAATATGAATCAATAATTATTTTTATTGGCCCAACTAATTTTGAGTCATATTCATTCAGGGTTAAAAGAATGCAGTAATCCTTGTAAATATTAGTATATTTAGGGTGACCAAATTGGGTAAGGCTTAAATTGGTGAAAATATCTTGTTCTTGTTTTCGAAAGAATGCAGCTATCTGATCCTTAAAAGTTTGTTTTGAATTTAAATAAAAACTATTGTACAAATCCTTAATATCTTCATTTACAAAAAAATTGCTGTTTCTAGTATCAATAATCATAATTATCAGAATTTAGTTTATATGATTGTGGTTTTTTGACTACTTACTTATAGCAGTCATAATAATTTAAAAGTCTTGCGCACTATCAAAAAAAATAGACAGGTTATTGGTCGGGATGGCCGGATTTGAACCGACGACCACCACACCCCCAGTGTGGTACGCTACCAGGCTGCGCTACATCCCGATTAGTTTTCAATTATATTATGTTTAGTAATATCAAATTTAGAAAATGCATAATAAAAAAAAAGAATTTTTTTTTGGTAAAACAACTAAAATAGGTTATCATCGTCGGGTTAACGGGGAATTAACTATGTTATTTTATCAATATAATTTAAAATTAAACATGTTATTACTTTTTACTTTCTTCGTGATAAAATAAATTAGTTTTTTAAATTAAGGTGTTTAAAGATGGCTAAACTTAAAAATTCATTAAATCAGTTTCTGGGATCTGTTCTTGCATTCTTTGCAGGAATATTTTCAATGGATGTTGTTTCTCAAGAAAATGATGATCCTAAAACAGCTGAATCTGAAGATAGCGCTTCATCTGAAGCTTCAGGTTCTCTAAGCGCAGGCGCCATAGCCGCTGCAGTTGCAGCAGCTGCTGCTATTGCTGCTTCATTGGACTCTAGCGATGGAGGTGGGGCTGCACCAGCGCCTACACCAGCGCCTACACCA
>Ga0255766_10001167_pt1 | contig 24271 bp, 24 predicted proteins | sample 071ome_23_FD_179966 | JGI IMG/M metagenome (GOLD analysis project Ga0255766, IMG submission 179966) | Coastal salt marsh microbial communities from the Groves Creek Marsh, Skidaway Island, Georgia - 071403BT metaG (version 2) | ecosystem: Environmental > Aquatic > Marine > Intertidal zone >... | reverse complement strand
ATCAACGCCCAAAGCCATCCCCTTTTTGATGATGTCGGCCTTGGAGAGATACTGGAGCGGTGCGTGGATCTTGAATGCGTTGGATTCAATCCCCGCTTTGGTTGCCTGATTCGCCATCGCCTCAAACGCCTCTATAAATGCCGGACGACAATCCGGATACCCAGAGAAATCTACGGCATTCACACCAATAAAGAGGTCAACTGCCGGGAGTACTTCGGCCCACGCCAACGCGTAGGATAAAAACACCGTATTCCTGGCAGGCACATACGTTACTGGGATCCCCTCACCACTGTCGCCGGCGTCTGGAACATCGATGGATCGATCCGTCAGTGCGGATCCTCCGAACACCGCGAGATCAAGCTTGGCAATTCGATGTTCGGCCGCACCCAAGTGGCTCGCTAACGAGGCGGCGTAAGTGAGTTCACTTTTATGCGTTTGGCCGTAATCAAAGCTAAGGCAGTAGCAGGCGAAGCCTTCATTCACCGCGTGAGACAGGACCGTCGCGGAATCCAGCCCCCCTGACAACAAGACGATTGCGTTCTTTGGATTAGACACCTGGCTGATCGCCCCAAAGTAACTTGTGTAGTTGAAGTTGCATCCGAACAGGCAAGCGATCGGCTAGGATCCAAGAAGCAAGATCGACCGGGTCGAGCTGTTCAAAACTAGGAGAGAACAAAATATCGTCCACTCGCTCGTTCAGCGCGAGTGCGTCCACTTGAAAGCGCGACCAGTCATAGTCTTCGCGATCGGTAATCACAAACTTGACCTGGTCGGATCTTTTAAGAAGCGGGATGTTATCCATCAAATTACGATGCGACTCTCCCGAGCCCGGTGTCTTTAGATCCATCACCACCGAAACGTGCGGGTTGATACCAGAGATCAAGTGGGCGCCGCTCGTCTCAATCGAGACCTCATAGCCTTCGCTAACCAAAGTGTCCATCAACGCCAATACACCCCGTTGGGCTAGGGGCTCGCCACCCGTGACGGTGACTCGACCGACGCCATGTGATTGCACCTCACTCATAATCTCCGTCATCGACATCACGCGCCCTCCGGAAAACGCGTAGGCGGTATCGCAATAACGACAGCGAAGCGGGCATCCGGTCAAACGGACAAAGGTTGTGGGCCGCCCAACGGTTCGCGCTTCACCCTGCAGCGAACTAAAAATCTCCGTGATCCGAAGGGCGGATTCCATTTCTTGAAAAGGTCTGAATCAGCAGTCAATTTGATTGGCTAGATACCGCTCGGCCAGTTGGCCAGCAGACTTTGAATCATAGCTTTGTGCGACCTGTTGAAGGAACGACTTGGCTCGCGCGCAATCACCCATCAAGTGATAAACCTTGCCCAACTTAAATGACGCATCGGGCAATTTGTTGCTCGAAGGGAATCCATCAATAACTTGAACGAGTGCTTGCCTTGCAGACTCATAGTCTGGTTCGGGCTTGGCTGCATGAACTTCGCCAATCCAATAATAGGCGTTTGCTGTGAAATCTCCAGCGGGGTAAAGCTCGATGAGTTGCTTTAGTTGAACGATTGCTTCGTCGAACTGACGTGATTTAATTGATGCAAGCCCCGCGTCATAGAGTGCTTGCTCGGACAGCGTATCGCTCCCTTCCGTTTCAGCGTTCTCTGAAGCGAGCGCCACTTGATTCTCCTCCGCTATAGCGGGACCCTGAACCACCAGACTTTGCAGCCTTCGGTCGAGCTCAAGGTATCGATCATCCTGTACCCCGCGGTGCCGCTGAACTTCGTAACTGAGCTGCTCGACCAATCCACGCAGGGCCATGATTTCCTGCTGAAGCAGCTGCATCTGATACTGCATCTCACCCATCGATTGAGGGGGTTCGGGTTCTTCGCTGAGAATGGTCTCAATCGGTTCATCAGAGACCAAAGACGCCGAAGCGCCATCCTGGGATAACGTTTCGATACGGATGGGGGCCTGCGATGCATAGAGATTCAGCGACTGACTCAACAAAAACAGGAGGTATAAGTTCCTTTTACTCAACATGATTTTCAATGGTCCTTCCTTTGTCTCTGGCGTGTCTCCCGCGCGATATGCCGCGCGTTTCGCGTACCGCTATTCTACCGAAAGCGCGCCATTCAGTGACAATCTGCTGACGTTAAGCGCGAGTTGAAACAGAAAAGGCCTCAACCGAGGCCTTTTCACGTTGTGTCAAGGGATGACTCTCTACCATCCCAAGCTCACCAAATTCAATGCATACCGTTAACGATAAACCACTTCAACCCGACGGTTTTTTTGCCAAGAGCCTTCATCGTGGCCACCATCCGCTGGTTTTTCCTCGCCATAACTCACCACTTCGATCTGGCTACGAGACGCTCCCTGCGCCAGCAAGTATGCTCGAACGGCATTCGCACGACGCTCCCCCAGCGCGAGGTTGTATTCACGCGTTCCGCGCTCATCAGCATGGCCTTCCAAGCGAACTCTCAAACCAGGGTTTTCAGCAAGTACAGATGCATGTTGATCTAACTCGTTATGAGCCTCACGACGCACGATCGCTTGATCAAAGTCAAAATAGAAAACACCCTGCAGCGTCATCGAGCCGGCGTTCGCATCCATAGCGTCAATGGGGATCACGATCTTGCCACGACTGACCATGGGACGAATGGGTTCAGCTTCTACAACCACTTCTTGAACTTCAGCGGCGGTTTCTGGCGCTTCAACTTCCGGAGCCTCTTCAACGCCGCCAGAGCTCGCGCATCCGGCAAGGAAGATCAAAGAAATGGCCGAAAACAAACCCAGGATTCTCAGTAACGATGCCATGGTTTTACTCCTTTACTTCATTATTTCAGGACGAGCCACGATCGCTTCTCATGCGCGAATCGCCTACTCAACTCGATGCTTACCCAACGGTCCAAATAGGCTTGCGTGCAGTGTCCGAGAAAGCACACCAAACCCATCTATTCACGATCGCTAGGCTAGCTCAAATCAGCTTTTACGCCCATTTTCACCGACCTTGGACGAATAACGCGTATTTGAGCATAGGACCGCATCGAATACCATCACTCTTAAAGGCTTTTCCTACCAAATTCAACCCAATGTGGGTCTTGAGAACCCTCTGAGTGCGGCGTGCGATCAGCTAATTGGGTTTGCTCACGGACTCAACGCGCATGGGTAACGACTGCCTCACAGAGGAGAACAACGTTTTTTTCAGTGGTGACCAGGCAGGTTCTCGAACGTCCCCTTCCCTCGCGGGGAGATTAAACTTCACACTTCCGTCCATTGATACGCCAGCCAATATGCCCTGACCATCGACCATCGTCGCATAGATCAGCATGCTGTCGTTCGGTGCAATGCTCGGTGACTCGTCCAGCGCCGTCTCTGTTAAAACGCTGAATCGCCCTCGATCAAGGTCCAGATGACTGATATGGAATATTCCGTTTCGACGATGCACCATCACGAGACCTTTCCCATCTCGGGTGAGGCTAGACCGCGCGTTATAGTCGCCTTCAAACGTCAACCGTTCAATTTCAAGATCACTTAGACGCATTGAATAGATCTGCGGTTGCCCCCCACGGTTTGACGTGAAGATGATCGATTTCCCATCGGCACTCCAAGAGGGTTCAGTATCGATCCCGTAGTGCCGGGTCAAGCGACGCAGTTTGCGAGGCTTTGACTCTAGGTCAAGCACATAGATTTCCGGGTTGCCGTCCTTGGACAGGACCATGGCCAGTTTTTTCCCATCTGGCGAAAATGCTGGCGCGCCATTTAGCCCCTCAAAATCTGTGACTTGTTGTCTTGTTCTGGTTTTGAGGTTATGAACGTAGATGGCTGGACGACTGTCCCGCTCAAAAGAAACATAGGCAATGCGTTCACCGTCTGGCGCCCAGCTTGCCGAGAGAATTGGCTCCCGAGACTGCAATACCGTTCTGACTCTCTGCCCATCCGCATCGGCGACATTTAACCGGTACACCCGATCGCTATCCTGCTCAGTTACAGTGATGTAAAGAATCTCTGAGGAGAAGGCGCCGGGGATGCCAGTTAAAGCCTCGTAAACAGAATCGCTGATGTAATGCGCCATATCACGGAGCATCAGATCACTCCCTTTGATCGTTTCGCTGTGTTCCACTTCATTTTTGTACACATTAAAAAGATCGAACGTCACGGCAAGATCGGCCTCTGATTCTTCAATTCGACCCAAGACCAAATATTCAACATCCAGTAATCGCCAATCTCTCGTATAGACGTCCTTCGACTCGTGAGGTAACGACAACATCGCGCTTACAGGGAGCGTATTGAAACGGCCACTGAATCCCAAGTCTTGTCCCACGATGGCGGCAATATCTTCAGGAAGGCTCCCTCGGCCTCGCCAATCAAAGGGGACAACCGCCACCATCACCGCGTTGTCTGCGCCTTGGGTGATTTCAATTTGCAACTCACCCGAGGCGGTCATCGCTGCTGATTGCAGCAACAGACAAAGCACAACACTCAACAATCGGGTCACTCGTACTTTCCTTTCCATGACTAGAGCCTTAGATCCTCAGGTCTGAACAATAATGTGAATTCCCTAAAGCTTCGCTCAAACATAGCTGACTCCGAAGGCACACTGAAGCGGTGAACTTTCTCAACTGCAACCATGGCTGAGCGATCAAATGCGGCATTGCCGCTACTCTCAGCAATTTGAACCTCAACAACTTCACCTGTCGGCACGAGATAAACTTTCAAAATCGCTTGCATGCCATTTCGAGCGCTTGGCGGTCTAGACCAATTCTGGATCACATCTCTTTGAATCTGGCCAATATAAGCCATGGCTCGCTCATCATCGGTAACCGCCGCTCTCGCACCTTGCTCAGCGTTGATCGCCCGCATCAGATCGGCCTCGAGCAAGGCCTGGGTCGCATCATTCTCGTCGGGCTGAGGCGTCACGACTTCGTGGGCTGTGCGCTCTGGGTCTGACGGCTGATCGGGCTCGGTGGCTTGAGCGGGCTCAGTCACTGCCCTTTGCGCGGGTTTGACCTTTTTGGGTTTACCCTCCTGCTGCTTTTTCGCAACTTGGGCAGGGGGTTTCTGTTTCGGAGGCGGGGGCTTGACGTTCGGCTTGGGCAAATTCACGACACTCGCCTGTATGTAAAGAGGCTCGACGCGAATCCTATCGGGCAAGGGCTGCTCCCAATTGTGGAGCAGGAGCGCAACCACAGCGCCATGCAATGCGAGCGCAAAAATCGTCGGAAGAATAGCCGACCGCAACATGAACCCTAACCTTGCATCCTGGGTTGTGTCACGAGGCCCACATCTTCAACACCAGAGTTTTTGAGTTCGTCCATTACCTGCATCACGCGACCATAGGGTACGGCTTGATCGCCCTCGATCAGCACTTTCATCGCAGGCTGGGCAGACATAATTTTCTGCACTTGGCCCACTAAATCGACTAACGTCAGAGCCGTCTCTCGCTCACCCACATTCAAATAATACTGTCCGGCAGCGTCCACACTCACAACCAGAAAATCATCGGGATCAGTCACTTCGATAGCTTCACTATCGGCTGCCGGAAGCTCGACTTTAATGCCCTGCGTCATCAGTGGCGCGGTCACCATGAAAATAACAAGCAAGACCAGCATCACGTCGATATAGGGCACCACATTGATTTCAGACATGGGCTTTCGCCGGACAACTTTCGCCATCGATTAATTCTCCTTAATCGAGCGATTCAAAATAGCGCTGAATTCTTCTGAAAACGTCTCAAACCGATTCATCATGATTTCAACTTGCGCGGAAAATCGGTTGTAGGCAATCACGGCTGGTATCGCAGCAAAAAGCCCGATAGCCGTCGCAACCAGAGCCTCCGAAATCCCAGGGGCGACCACCGAGAGCGTTGCCTGATTGACCATCGCAAGCCCACGAAACGAGTTCATGATGCCCCAGACCGTGCCGAAGAGCCCAATATACGGGCTGGTTGAGCCCACGGTTGCAAGAAACGGCAAGGCGGCCTCAAGACGCTCTTCTTCCCTAGCCAATGCCACACGCATCGCGCGCTGAACGTTTTGCATGATGCGCTCCACCTGCGTGCCATAAAGCTGCGAGCAGCGGGTATATTCCTTGAAGCCTGCATGGAATATCGACTCCAGTCCAATAACTTCTGCTTCGCCTTCATCGAGCTCCACAAACAGGGCACGTAAATCTTCACCCGACCAAAAATCATTTTCAAATGTTGTGGCCATACGGCGCACAGACGATAATAAAAACGCCTTTTGAAATACAAGAATCCATGAGACCACCGACGCGAGGACCAAAATCGCCATCACCAATTGGACCACCACAGTCGCATTGGTGATGAGTTCAAGAATCGACAATTGTTCGTTCATAGCGTGTTCCCATTTCCTTAATGGTGATCAATTCAGCCCTACTTGGGCTTCAGCGGATGACCCTTCGCCTAAACTGAGTGCTCGCTTTCCCCAGAAAAAAGATCGCTGCCCGATCTGGGCGCTTCACTTTTAGGATCGAGGCCAAAATGCAGATAGGCGCGATCGGTCGCTACGCGCCCTCTTGGGGTTCGCATGATGAACCCTTGTTGAATTAAGTAGGGCTCATAAACATCTTCGAGCGTGTCGCGTTCCTCGCCAACCGCGGCTGAGAGAGAATCAATACCCACCGGACCACCATCAAACTTGTCGATCAGCGCGAGCAGAAGTCGTCGATCCATTGCATCAAAGCCGCTACTGTCTACCTTTAACAAATTTAGCGCTTGATCGGCGCACGATTGGTCGATCACCCCGCTCGCTCGCACTTGGGCATAGTCGCGAACCCGACGCAAGAGCCGATTGGCAATCCGCGGCGTCCCTCGACTGCGTGCAGCAATCTCTCGCGCACCAGCCTCTTCGGCGACCACGCCTAGAAGGCTCGCGGATCGTCTCACAATTTTAGTAAGGTCCTCGATCTCATAAAATTCAAGGCGCTGAACGATCCCAAAGCGATCCCTCAAGGGGGATGTCAGGAGCCCCGTTCGGGTTGTTGCCCCCACCAATGTAAAGGGGGGCAAATCAAGCTTGATGGTTCTCGCCGCGGGCCCCTCGCCAATGGTGATATCTACTTGATGGTCTTCCATCGCTGGGTAGAGAATTTCTTCAACCGCTGGACTTAAGCGGTGAATTTCATCAATAAATAACACATCACCTGGCGACAAATTTGTGAGTGTTGCAACCAGGTCGCCCTTCTTCTCGATCACTGGGCCCGAGGTGGATCGAATCTGCGCCGACATTTCTGACGCGATGATGTTGGCAAGTGTTGTTTTGCCAAGCCCCGGGGGGCCGAAAATCAGCGTGTGGTCCAGCGACTCACCGCGCGCTTTGGCCGCATCCATGAAAAGGCTCATTTGTTCCACAACGGCGGGTTGACCCACGTACTCAGCCAAAGACTTTGGTCGAATCGCCCAATCCTGACCCTGATCCTCGGTCTGGGGTTCAGGCGCGATTAATCGGTCGTTTTCTATCATGGGCGGATTAACTCAGAAGCTTTAGCGCGCGACGAAGCACGTCTTCAATGTTATCGATGGGTGGGTCCAATTGCGACAAGGTCAGCGCAATCTCCTGTGGGCGAAAACCAAGACCAACCAGTGCACTTTCTACCTCGTCAAGGACCGATACAGAGGTCGCTTTGGTGTTCGCGGCGATGACTGGCATTTCTGCCGCGTCAAAATCATCCAGGCGATCGCGCATCTCCATGATGAGGCGTTCAGCCATAACCCGACCCACACCAGGGACCGCATTCAACGTCTTTACGTCTCCGGCCCGCACGCAAGCGACGAACGCTCCGACATCCAGGCTGGATAAAATACCGAGTGCGAGGCGCGGCCCAACTTTATTAACTTTTATCAAAGCGCGAAACAGATCTCTGGCCGTCCGGTCGAGGAAACCAAAGAGGATGTGCGCATCCTCACGAACGACAAAATGTGTATGAAGCGTGACGGGTTCCCCAACGACGAGCCCAGACAATAAAACGCTCGCGGGTACATCGACTTCGTAACCGATCCCACTCACATCAATAAGCAGTTGCTGATCAAGCCGTTCCTTTAGCTCGCCTCTGATTTGGCCAATCAAGACTGGCTCTCCACTAATCTACCCCGACGAAATTCGGCCTTGGGGGCCCCTATCCGGAGCAACTGACCTGACGTCTGAACATGACACAAAGCAATGGCAAGGGCGTCGGCGGCGTCCTGCTGGGGTTTGCCCTGGAGCGAAAGAAGCACCTCGACCATATGCTGAACTTGTGCTTTGGTTGCTGCCCCGCTACCCACCACGGCTTGTTTGATCTTTTTCGCTTCATATTCCGCAATCGGAACACTTCCATTGGCTGCAGCGAGCAACGCCACACCTCTGGCTTGGCCGAGTTTGAGTGCAGAATCGGCACTTCGGGCCATAAAGATTTTTTCGATGGCGACTTCCGAGGGTTGATGCAAACGAATCAATTCTCCGAGGCCATCATAAATTTCGCTGAGTCGATCACCGATAGAGGCAGAAAGGGTCGTCCTGATGCAACCGCTAGCAAGGTATATCGCACGCCCTTCTCGGGTCTCGATGACGCCAAAGCCAGTGACTCGAGATCCCGGATCTATTCCCAACGTAACGGCCATAGACCATCCTTATCTGTTCGAAAAAGTCTAGCACAGGACCTTATGAATCCGCGGATAGTCGCCCGTGAGGGGGGCATCATGCGATAGGCAAAAGCAATCAGTTTTCTGATTCGGCAGGAAAGCTCGCATTCGTGTAAACGCTGGTGACATCGTCCAGGTCCTCCAGCGAATCAATCATCTTGACGATACGCTCGCTGGTTTCCGGGTCGAGGGATGTGAAAGTTTGCGGCACCATCGCGACCTCAGCGAGAACCGCCGTCAGACCTGCGTCGTCAATTTGTTGCTTTACACCTTGGAATGCCTCGGGTGAGGTCACCACAGTGATCGCACCATCTTCCTCGACTTCCACATCATCTGCGCCCGCATCGATGGCGACTTCAAAAAGCGTCTCCTCGGAGACCCCCGGCTCAAAATACAACTGACCTTTTTTGTCGAACAAGTAGGCCACCGAACCGTCAGTCCCGAGATTCCCCCCTGCTTTTGTAAAGATGTGACGCACCTCCGCGACCGTTCGATTTCGGTTGTCAGTCATGGTCTCAACCAAAATAGCAACGCCCCCAGGACCATAGCCCTCATAGGTCAGGGCGACCAGGTCTGCGCCGTCCTGGCCACCGGCGCCGCGCTGAATGGCTCGCTCCATGGTGTCTTTTGGCATCTGGGCGGCTTTCGCCTTATCCACCACTGTTCGAAGACCTGGGTTGTCCTCGATATTGCCTCCGCCATCTCTTGCCGCAACCGTCAGTTCACGGATAATTTTGGTGAAGACCTTGGCTCGCTTGGCGTCTTGGCCGGCCTTCCGATGCTTAATATTGCTCCATTTACTGTGTCCCGCCATGTGAGCCTCAACCTATGACAACTGCGTTCTTATGGATAATTCTCGGAGCTGCGCTGGCTCGACCGCACTTGGTGCTGAGGTCAGCAAACACGTGGCCGTTTGCGTTTTGGGAAATGCGATGACGTCTCGAATGGCCTTAGCGCCCGAGAGTAACATCACTAATCGATCCAACCCAAAAGCAATACCGCCGTGGGGCGGAGCACCCAAATCAAGCGCGTCCAGCAAGAAGCCGAACTTTTCTCGCGAGGCCTCCTCCGAAAGTCCGAGCACTTGGAACACCGCTTGTTGCCATTCCGGTTGATAGACTCGGATTGACCCCCCACCAACTTCAAAGCCATTAATGACCATATCGTAAGCACGGGACAGCGCAGATGCTGGGTCTGATAGCATGTCTTCTATGGTGCCGGAGGGATGCGTAAATGGATGGTGCACTGCGGAAAATGCTTTTTGTCCTTTGCTCGGTCCATCGATTGGTTCGAACATAGGGAAGTCTACAACCCAACACGCAGCCCACTCGCGCGTAAACAAATTGAGATCTTCGCCTAGCTTCGCGCGCAAAGCGCCCATGGATGCGTTCACAACATCTTGCTTATCCGCGCCAAAGAAAATGAGATCACCAACCTCAGCGCCCAGCCGCTCTAGCACGGCATTCACGACGGCCTCTGGTAGGAACTTCAAAATCGGCGACTGCAGACCGTCCATTCCCTGATCCAAGGCGTTCACCTTGATATACGCGAGCCCTTTGGCACCATAAATCCCCACAAAACTGGTCAACTCGTCGATCGTCTTACGTGTCAACTGTTGCCCATCTGGGAGTCGAAGCGCGGCCACACGGCCCTCTGCATCATTCGCGGGCCCGCTGAAGACTTTGAACTCAACCTCCCGCATCAGATCGCCGATGTCGGTCAGCGGCAAATCAAACCGAAGATCCGGACGGTCCGTGCCATAGCGGCTCGTTGCCTCTTGGTAAGAAAGCACTGGCAGGTCGCCCAAATCCACGGCTATCAATTCTTTGAACAAAGTTTTGATCATCCGCTCAGCGAGCGCCATAACCATGGTCTCGTCAATAAAGGCGGCCTCGATATCAATTTGGGTGAATTCCGGTTGCCGATCGGCCCGCAAATCCTCATCTCGAAAGCATCTGGCGATCTGGTAGTAACGATCGAATCCAGACATCATCAGTAATTGCTTAAAGATCTGAGGTGATTGAGGCAGCGCATAGAATGCCCCGGGATGAACCCGACTAGGGACCAAGTAGTCCCTCGCACCTTCTGGTGTAGCTTTGGTCAGCACCGGCGTTTCGATGTCTACGAACTGCTCACCTTCCAAAAATCTTCGGATTAAATGCGACGCTTGCGACCGCAGCCTGAGTTTTTCCTGCATCTCAGGGCGCCGCAAATCAAGAAAACGATACCGAAGTCGAACATCTTCACCCGCTTCAGAATATTCGTCCAATTGGAAAGGGGGCGTTCTCGATCGATTCAGCAGTTCCAGCGATTGGCCCAGGACTTCAATCTCTCCAGTCGCCATTTTCGGATTGACTGCCTGCGCATCCCGCGCCCGAACGAGGCCTTTAATCCTGACAACAAACTCGTTTCTTAACTGGTCCGCCAAAGCAAAGTGCTGCTCAGTGTCGGGGTCGAAAACCACCTGCACAATGCCTTTATGATCCCGGAGATCAAGAAAAATGACACCCCCATGATCTCTACGACGGTGGATCCATCCACACAGTGTTACCGACTCACCAATCTGGTCGGCCCGAATGTCTCCACACAAATGACTTCTCATTGAATTTCCTAAATAACCCATGCGGGGTGCTGATCACATCAATCGAACGCAAGCAGGTGTTATCAGCTCTTGGTAGCTATACCGCCTACTCCGCAGCCGCCTTCGAAGAACTGCTGCTGGAACTGCTATCAGTGCTGGCGCTGCTGGAAGTGCTATTCGAACTCCCCGAATCAGAAGCACTCGAACTAGAACCGGAACCCGTTCCGGACACATTTTTCTTACTTCCCGTCTTAAAGTCAGTTTCATACCAGCCGCCGCCCTTGAGCCTAAAGGCCGCCGCAGAAACTAATTTTTTCAAAGTCGATTGACCGCACTCAGGACAATCACTGAGCGGAGCATCCGACATCTTTTGCAGTTTCTCGAGTCGATGAGAACAGCTCTCACACTGATACTCATAAATCGGCATAGCGATCTCCTGGGCAACAAGGGTAATAGGCGTCACAATTCGTGGCGCGGGATTATACCCAAACAACTTAGCGTGCAACACATGGCGCACCTAACCCTAAAAAAATAGGTGTTCAGAGACCTTTACGACTGAAAATAGCTTGCTCCATAGGGTTTCATTCGCTATAAAGAGCCCGGCTTTTCCGATTGGGGTCAGATCTTGAACTCAACTAGGAATTTCCGGACTGAGTCTCTGTTCTCGTTCGCTTACTTTTCAGAGCACATCTGGTCGAACTTACGGTCAGGCAAACCCTTGGAAGTTGATCGAACTAGAACTCAGTTTCAGAAAAGACATTAACCAAGCAGTAGAAGGAATGTTCCATGGCAGCAAAAAAAGCGCCCGCTATTAAAGATAAATACACCAAAAGCGCCATCATCGCGTCACTTTCTGAGAGCACTGATCTCAGCAAGAAGCAGGTTACAGCCGTTCTTGATGAACTCTCAGGCCTCATCGAGCGTCACCTGCGAAAAGGTGCTGCTGGCGAATTTACGCTCCCCGGTTTGATGAAAATCAAAGCCGTCAAGAAGCCAGCCCGAAAGGCCAAGAAGGGTGTTCCCAACCCATTCAAACCTGGTGAAACGATGGATGTTGCTGCGAAGCCTGCAAGTACTGCAGTCAAAATCAGCGCTTTGAAAGGCATGAAAGATTTCGTCTAATGCCAGTTAGATGATGTTTCAAGAAAGGCCGCCTCGAGCGGCCTTTTTGTTGGCTCGCTTTCGCTATGTCTCAGCGCAGCCCAAGGTTGCTTGCTTAGGCTGACCATCCTAGCAGCGCTCGAATCCTACCTTCCCGTCCTCTTTTTTGTGTTCAACCAATTTGGATAGCTTGAACGCCAGTGGGCTCCTATGGTCACCTACAGCTTCAGTTCGACCCTTTTGAAAGATGGGCGATCGACGCAGCATTCTGCTCCCAATCAACACCATTGAAGGGCAGGACATCGAGCTTTCGCCAATCTAATCCGTCAACACACCGCACATTGATGCTGACCCCATCGGGGTTTGATCGCGGGTAGTAAAAGGGCTTGATGCCGCAAACAGGACAGAAGGTATGCCGAGCAACCTGCGTTCCGAATCGGTAGGTCGTCACGCTTCCCTGAAACGCCTCGAATTCACCCGCAGGAATAATCCAATGGAGGAAGTCTTCCAACTCACAGATCGAACAGTTGCAGCGAAGCACTGAACGAGGCGGCTTGGTCTTCAACCGAAAGCGAACAGCGCCGCAGTGACAAGCCCCTTCATAGCGTCTTCGTTCTGTCATAGAATTGCGCCCCCACGTTTTCTAACCGATCCTTTAATCAGCCCAGCCCCCTGTTACATTGCTGGGTGAGAATAGCGCACCCATGAGAGCATCCCAATTTACCATTTCCACTCTGAAAGAGACGCCAGCCGATGCTGAAATTATCAGCCATCAATTGCTTCTACGCGGCGGCTTTATCAAAAAGTTAGCGTCCGGCATCTATTCCTGGATGCCATTGGGCCTCAGAGTCCTTAGAAAGATCGAGGCCATTGTCCGAGAGGAAATGGATAAGAGCGGTGCCCAGGAGGTACTCATGCCGACCTCGCAGCCTGCGGAACTCTGGCAGGAATCAGGGCGGTGGGGCCTCTATGACGAAGGTCTGCTACTCAAATTCAAAGATAGACATGATCGGGACTTTTGCTTTGGCCCCACACACGAAGAGGTAATCACGGATATTGCAAGGCAAGAATTACGCAGCCACAAGCAACTTCCCGTGAATTACTACCAGATACAAACCAAATTCAGAGATGAAACCAGGCCCAGATTTGGCGTGTTGCGCGCTCGTGAGTTCATTATGAAGGACGCTTATTCCTTCCATATTGATATGGATTCGCTGGCAGAGACCTACGATCTGATGCACGTGACTTATTCCCAAATCTTGAGCCGCATGGATCTGAAATTTAGGCCGGTCGCTGCAGATACCGGGAGTATTGGTGGCTCCGCGTCAACTGAGTTTCATGTGTTAGCCGATTCCGGTGAAGATCTCATCGCCTTCAGCGATCAAAGTGACTACGCTGCCAATATTGAGCTGGCTGAGGCAGTAACGCCGCCACCCAGTCCTGCCGATCATGCAGCACTCAGCAAGGTCGAGACACCTCACCAGAGAACCATCAACGATATTGTTGAATTTCTGAGTCTGCCCATCGAGCAAACGGTCAAAACGCTCATCGTCGAGGGTGAGAAAGCGCCGTTGGTCGCGCTCGTCTTGCGCGGCGATCACACCCTCAACGCTGTGAAAGCAGAGAAGCATCCTTTGGTAAAAGCGCCCCTTCGAATGGCTAGCGAAGACGCTATTCGAGACGTTTTTGGCGCAGGTCCTGGCTCGCTTGGCCCCGTGCATGCACCCATTGATGTGCTCATCGATCGCGCAGTGAGCGTCACCAAAAACTTCTCTTGTGGCGCCAACGAAGACGACTATCACTACGTCAACGTCAATATCGAGCGCGATTTCACCCCAACCGGCATTGCCGACCTTCGCAATGTTGAACCGGGCGACCCATCCCCGGACGGCAAAGGCAACATAGAAATTAAGCGCGGGATAGAGGTGGGTCATATCTTCCAGCTAGGCAACAAGTACAGTGCCCCCATGAAGGCGACCGTTCTAGATCAGGAAGGCAAGGCCTTAACCATGATGATGGGGTGCTACGGAATGGGCATTTCTAGGCTGGTTGGTGCTGCCATTGAACAGAACAACGATGACCGTGGGATCATTTGGCCAGACACTATTGCACCCTTCACGGTGGTCTTGATCCCTGTTAACGCGCACAAATCCGAGTTGGTGAGGGAGGTTTCGGAGAGCCTTTACCAATCGCTTCAAGCAACCGGTGTGGACGTTTTGCTCGACGATCGAGACAGCGTGCGTCCTGGCGCGAAATTCAATGACGCTGAGCTCATCGGCATCCCCCACCGAATCGTCATTGGAGAACGCGCACTGGCTGAGGGGCAAGTTGAGTACACGAGCCGAGCCACAGGCGAGACTGAGCTTTGGGCTCAGAATGAAGCGATTTCGAAGATTCAGGCAAGACTCGCCTAGTCCGATCAGACGCAGAGAACGTTGGCCGAGGTTCAACGAGGTCCTCCCCTCCCTCAGCGCACAAGCGTGGCAAGTCGCGCTCAATTGCGTCTGGTCTCGACCTAGCCTACTTCTGTTGATAGGGGAATGGGGTCTCGGGCCCTCACTTCTTGAGTGCGTTTGCACGTTACTCGAACACCAGGAACACGTCCTTTTTGGCGACTATTCGCTGGAGATCGACCTTGCCACCATTGCGCCTAGGATGGACGTTTTAGTCTGAGGACCCACCAAAATTTGGTGCAGCTCGCCCTTTGGGTTGATCAGCACCGTCGTGGGCAAGACTTCTGGCATGGATAATCCCCAACGGGCGGATGGGTCGCTCGCCAGCACCGGGAAATCGATGCCCATTTTTTCAATTGAGGCGCGAGCAACGGCTGGCGCCGCTGGCGCATCAAAGTCAACACCGAGCACCACCAAGGAATCTGCTCGGTCTTCGGCAAGCTCGTTGAGTTCAGGGATCTCAGTAATACAAGGACCACACCACGTAGCCCAATAGTTTATGACCTGCCACCGACCAACCAGCGAAGAAGAGACAATAGGCGGCCCGAGCACTGTATCGTAGGCGACGTTCTCCGCCTCGCGATCGCAGCCTGAACCCGTCATCACGCAAAGCATCAGGAGGCACCGACGAAAAAGGGACTCAGCCGTTATTAGCCTTAGGTTTTCAATCGCCGTTTTAATCGAAGATCTGCTCACTTTTTTCCTATCTCTTTCGTCTCTTTCCCGATCGAATGGCCATTCTTCTAGCTAACAACAACAGCACTCAACCCATCGCGCCCCACGACCGGCGAACCCCTTCATCAGACCCCGTCAGTCAGCCATGGAAGATCGAAGCGCGCTCGCTGCATTTCACGAGTTCCAGATACGTGATTGGTACTGCCAAGGATCGAATGCAAAAAAAAATCGCAGGGACGGACATGACCGAGCCCATCTAGTTTGGCCTTCGTTTCCAATCAAGTGCCATGCCATTCCTTTTCTGTTGAACGAGTCGCGGCTTCATTAATGAGCAGATCGACAAGACGCACATCGAGCAATTGCATCTCATCGGACAACGCCGACAGCCAGCGCGACGCCAGTGAGGCGATGCCACCCTCTATCGATGCGGATATCACCGCAAGCTCTTGAGCCGAGGGTCTCTGCAGCTTGACTGATGCTAAAAATCTTCCAAGCGTTAAATCCTTGAGGCTTTTCCCAAGCACCACATCATCCGTATCGGTCTCTACCAATAGCCCTGCATCGATTAGACTTTCGACCGTTGACTCAGCAGGCCGCCCGATAAAGACCGACTGCGTGTTTAGTTGGCTTAAAACAGCCTCTTTCTTTCGGCCCGAATCGAAGCCCTCCTGAAACATGAGAAGTGCTTGTAGATGCCTCATAACCTCCTCGGCGTTTACCGACAGCGATGACTCGCCATGCCCATAACCGAGCGTTTTGGTCAGCTCAGCGCCAATCAAGACAATCGACCAGGAGATATAAATCCAAAGCAACAGAATGGGGAACGTTGCAAAGGCACCGTAAACCACTTGAAACGACGAGGCCGCGATAAAACTTGAAAAGACCCATTTCGCAATTTCTGCGAGCACGCTCGCTAATGCACCGCCCAGCAGCGCGTGTTCTATTTGGACCGGTGTATTGGGAATCAACCAGAACGCGAGAGCCATTAAACCGCAATTGAATAAGATCGGCAGCACCTTGAGTATCCAAGGCGAATCAGACACATCGGAGATCAGCGGCAGACTCAAAACATAGGTGGTTATCGCGAGCGTCGCGACCAGCATCAGTGGCGCTAACGTCAGAATCGCCCAATAGGTCAGCAAGCGCTGAACACCATGCCTTGCCCGCGCCACACGCCAGATCTTATTGAAAGATTGTTCGACAGTGAACAGCATCCAAAGTGCGCTGGCCGCCAAAATAACCAAACTCGGCACACTGAGACTTTTTGCTTGTTCTGAGAATTGACCCAAATAGGCTTGAATCGAACCGACGCTGTCCGGCACGATGTTTGAAAACACAAAAGCCTCGAACTCCATCCAGAGTCCTTGAAAGGCGTCAAAGGCTGTGAGCACCATGTAAGCCAGCGCAATGGTGGGTACCAAGGCAAACAGCGTTTGATACGTCAATGCTTTGGCCACCGAGCTGCAGCCATCGGCCCCAAAATTTTGAGCCACCGCTTGGCACAATGCGCTCATACTGCGATAGTTACCCAACACCCTGACCCCTTATTCTTTGCCTCAAGGATTGACGCAGTGACACCACGATCCATCTTATTTCATAACCCTGACTGTTCGAAATCAAGGGCAACCTTAGAACTCCTAGATCGGGCTGGTATCGACTATGAACTGCGTCTGTATCTGGATCTGCCCTTAAATCTTAATGAGCTTCGTGCAGTCTCGACTGCCCTGGTGGACGGCGAAAGCGCCATCCTGCGCGAGGAAGACGCGGTTAAAACCAACCCCTCGCTTGATCTGGCTACGCTTGCTCAAGCGGCGCGCCTTCAACTGATTGCAGATCAGCCCATTCTTATGCAGCGCCCCATCGTCATGCGAGGCCAGCGAGCGAAAATCGGACGCCCGCCCGAATCGGTCCTGGACTTGTTTGACGGTGCTTAACACCCACAAGCGATCGCTAAGGTTGATTATTTTCGACTAGGTCGGATTACGGCAGACCCCAATTTCGAGATGCGCCAACAACACCCCTTTGGGCTTCGCTAGGCCTATGACGGACCGAGGGTTTTAGGAGGGGATGGTTCAACTAATGAACGATCTTGGGCACCTGCCGCTCGGATTTGCGCTCTGCCTCACCCGAAGACGACAGCACACGTTCATTCTCGCTGCTGCGATCTCGGCTCCTGACCTCATAACGGCGAGTGACAATTTCACCGTCAAGAACGTCGGGGAGCTCGGTCAAAAAGGTCTCCATGTGGGGGGTCTCAAAATGGTCTTGAAGGGCTTCAATCGATTCCCATTCTTGGAACAATAAAAATTCAGTCTCGGAAGATAACGCCGCGTAAAACTCGTAAGTCAGGCACCCTGGCTCCTCGCGAGAAAGGATGGCCATCTCCTCCATCAGCTTCAATGCTCGCTGACGAGAGTCTGCTCGAATCGGAAATACGCCGTGGACGATGATCATGCTCGGATTATAGCACTCCAGAGCAACCCATGATGATGCGCGCGTTGGGCGGGATTACGCGAGACTCTTTACACGTCGTTCTAAGCTTCGCGATGGACGGAGAAGGGAGACCAGGTTTGTGCGACCGGCATCAGCTCAATTTGATTGACATTGACATGGGGGGGCCGTGTGGCAACCCAAAGAATCACTTCAGCGACATCCTCTGCAGACAGCGGCTTCATACCGTCATAAACCGCAGCCGCTTTGGCTTCATCGCCACTAAATCGGACAACGGAAAACTCCGTTTCACACATGCCAGGCTCTATGACAGTGGTTCTAATCCCTTGGCCTAAGAGGTCCGCGCGTAAGTTCCTCGAGAATTGCTGTACAAACGCTTTCGTCCCGCCATAGACATTTCCACCAGGATAAGGCCAATTGGCTGCGACCGAGCCCATATTGATAATGTGACCCATGCCCTGAGCCACCATGATCGGCAGACAAGCCCGAGTACAGTACATCAAGCCTTTGATGTTGGTATCGACCATGATTTCCCAATCTTCGAGATCCGTCTCGTGGGCACCACTTAACCCTAAAGCCAAGCCCGCGTTGTTGAGCAATATGGCGGGCGAGTCAAACGCTTCAGGCAATGACTCGAACGCTGCAAAGACAGCCTCCCGATCGCGAACATCCAATTTAACCGTGTGGCAGGGCGTTAAGGCTGAAAGCTCTTTCGTCAACTCGGCAAGGCGTTCTTCTCGCCGCGCCATTAGCACCAGCGGAAATCCGGCCTTTGCAAAACCGCGGGCGGCAGCCTGGCCAAACCCTGAGCTTGCACCGGTGATAACCACACTGCCCTGGTCAGCGTTCATTCAGCGCGATCCTGAGCAACACCTATACTCATCATCGCCGTTCTTACTTCATCTAAAATCGCTGGATCATCAATCGTTGCAGGCACATCCACAACCTGATGGTCGGCAATTTGTCGCATCGTCTTTCTCAAAATTTTGCCTGAGCGCGTCTTGGGCAGTCGTTGTACACAGACCAGTTTCTTGAAATTGGCGAAGGCGCCAATCGTCGAGCGCACCATCTGGATCAATTCAGTCGATATCTCCTCAATGGTTTGGTTCGCACCGTCTTTTAACACCAGTAGACCCAGTGGCACCTGACCCTTGTCCTCATCTGCGACCCCGATTACCGCACATTCCGCGACGGCCTGATGCTCTGAGACCACAGCTTCCATCTCACCCGTAGATAATCGATGACCTGCCACATTAATGACATCGTCGGTTCGGCCGGTGATGTAGAGATAGCCGTCTTCATCGATGTAGCCACCGTCCCCGGTGTGGTAGTAACCCGGATATTCTGTGAGATAAGCCTCGATGAGTCGGGCATGATGATTCCAAACCGTCGGTAAACAGCCCGGCGGCAAGGGCAGCGATAGGACCACCGCGCCGGTTTCATTTGGCGCACAGGGATTCAACGCGTCATCCACAATCTTGACCTCAAATCCTGGGATCGTGAGCCCTGCACTGCCAACCTTAATCGGCAGGTCAGCCTTGAAACCCTGGGGCACCCCCGCGACCGGGCTTCCTGTCTCCGTCTGCCACCAGTGATCCACCACAGGCACGGATACTCGATCCGCGAGCCAGTGATAAGTCGCAGGATCGGTCCGTTCACCTGCTAAAAACAGGGCCTTCAACGCACTTAAATCGTACTGCTTGATCAGCGCACCCTCTGGATCTTCCTTCCGAATGGCTCGAAAGGCAGTAGGCGCAGTAAAAAAGATATTCACTTTGTGCTCGGCCATCACCCGCCAGAAGGTGCCTGCATCAGGTGTTCGAACGGGCTTACCCTCAAACAAAAGCGTGGTGCATCCCATCAATAAGGGCGCGTAGACGATATAAGAATGACCCACCACCCAGCCGACATCTGATGCTGCCCAAAAGACATCACCCGGTTCGGCACCATAGAGCACGTTCATACTGTGCAAGAGCGCGACCGCGCGTCCCCCATGATCGCGAACCACCCCTTTGGGTTTACCGGTTGTGCCCGAGGTGTAGAGAATATAAAGCGGGTCAGTTGCACTCACTTCAACCCACCCATGAGGCTCAGCCCGGCTGACCGTCTCGCGCCAATCTAAATCACCCTCTTTCAAGCGGTAGGGCACTTCAGGTCTCGCCAAAACGAGACGTGCCGATACCTTGTGCTCTGCGAGCTCACACGCTGCATCCACCAAAGGCAGATAGGGAATGGCTTGCTCGAATTCGATACCACAGGTCGCCGTCAGCAATACCTTGGGCGTCGCATCATCGATACGTGTTGCCAACTCTCGGGGCGCGAACCCACCGAAAACCACCGAGTGAATCGCGCCAAGTCTCGCGCAAGCCAGCATGGCAAAAGCAGCCTCAGGCACCATAGGCAAATAAATGATCACTCGATCGCCGAACCCCACACCCATCGCCGTAAGTGCTCCAGCCAACCGTTCTACTTCTGCGAGTAATTCTTGATAAGTCCAGCTTTGAACCGTTTGGGTCACTGGCGAGTCATAGATCAATGCCGCTTGTTCACCGCGGCCGCTTTGAACCTGATGATCCAGCGCCAGAAATGCAGTGTTCAGAACCCCGTCTGGGAAGTAATCGGCTAATCCATCCTCTCGGAGGCGGGACACCACTGCAGGCTTTTTAAACCACGCCAACCTATCCGCTTGCTCTTGCCAATACGCATCAGACCCAGCGGCCCATTCAGCGTATTGCTCATGGTAATCAGCCTCTATCATCAGGACGCTTCTGATACCACCTGATCAGAAATCAATTGCTCTACTTCAGCGGCACCATATCCCGCCGATTCCAACACCGCCCGGGTGTCCTGACCGGGTTTACGAGAGGCCGTGGATAGTTGTGGCGATGTTCTGGAGAATCTCGGCGACGGTGCCGGTTGAACCACACCATCGAGATCCTGGAATGTTTGTCTGGCCGCGTTGTGCGGGTGGCTCGCGACTTCTGAAATTGATAGCACGGGGGCGAAACATACGTCCGTGCCTTCCATGATGGCGCACCATTCATCCCGTGTCTTGGTTTTGAAGACTTCAGTCAATTTCGATTGCAGCGCCGGCCAGTGTTGCTGATTCATTTGTGGCGCGAATTCTTCAGTGCTCAAACCCGCTTTTTCAATGAGCAAGGCATAGAACTGGGGTTCGATGGATCCGAGAGAAATGTATTTACTATCACTTGTTTCATACGTTCCATAAAAGTGCGCGCCTCCATCGAGCAAATTGCTGGCCCGCTCTTCCTTGAAGGCCCCGCCTGCGTACATTGTGAAGAACATCGCCATGAGGGTCGCTGCACCGTCAACCATGGCGGCGTCCACCACTTGACCTTTGCCTGATTTGTTCGCTTCAAGCATCCCGCATGCCAGACCGAAGGCCAGCAACATGCCACCCCCTCCAAAGTCGCCCACCAAGTTAAGAGGGGGAACAGGCTTGCCCCCCTTCGGACCAATGGCATGAAGCGCGCCCGCCAGCGAAATATAGTTAATGTCGTGTCCAGCGGCTTGAGCCATCGGCCCCTCTTGTCCCCACCCGGTCATCCGACCGTAGACGAGCTTGGGATTCCGTGCCATGCAGTCCTCCGGGCCCAATCCAAGACGTTCTGTCACGCCGGGCCTAAAGCCTTCAAAGAGGGCATCTGCGCTCTCGCAAAGCTTCAGTACCACCTCTTTTGCTTCCGGCTTCTTTAAATCAAGCGCGATCGACTGTCGCCCACGACCCAGAACGTCTTGACCTCTCGCAGTGGCCCCATAGCGATCGATCCGAATCACCTCGGCACCCATATCGGCAAGCATCATCCCGCAGAAAGGCCCAGGCCCAATGCCAGCGAGCTCAATGATTCGATATCCGGTTAACGGCCCCATGAGAATTCCTCCACTGATAAGAGCGACCATTTATGCACAAGTGCTCCTGCCAGCGCAATAAATGAGGGGGGTTGTCACTCATCCGAGCATCCGACGGTGGAAAGGATTTTGGAAGGCCATCCCCAACGCGGTATCCTCTGCCTACCCATTCACGATGGTCCTTCAAACCATGCTTGATCACATCGTCATAGAACCCGACCAACCGACCACTGGGGCGGTGATTTTTCTCCATGGCCTAGGCGCTGACGGCCACGATTTCGAGCCCATCGTGCCCGAGCTCAAAATTGATGATCTGAATCTGCGTTTCATTTTCCCTCACGCACCAGAACGTGCAATCACGATAAACAACGGCGAGACGATGCGGGCCTGGTACGATTTCGTGCCACACTCTGAAACTTCGGGCGCCGAGGATATCAAGGCGTCGGCGCAATTGATCCAAGCCCTCATTCAGGACCAACTGGACCGGGGCATTGCGCCCAGCAAGATTATCCTTGCAGGATTTTCGCAAGGGGGCGTCATGGCGCTCGAGGTCGGACTGAGGCAGCCGACTCGAATTGCGGGTGTCGTCGGCCTATCCACCTACTTACATGATGCCAATGCGACCGAGCGCGAGCGTAACGACGCGAATCTTGCTATTCCCATCTTTCTGGGGCATGGCAGGATGGATCCGATGATCCCCATCATGCGGGCCGCGACGTCGCGAGAAAACTTGATCCGCATGGCTTACGACGTTGAGTGGCACGATTACCCCATGGGCCATCAAGTTTGCATGGAGGAGATCGAGGATCTCGCTCGATTCATCCGCCGATGCCTATAAACACTGCCTCTGCGTCAGATATGACCTCGTCTTTCGCCCTAGGGATCCCCTCTCGTGCTGAGTGGGTCACCACGGTTATCGCAGACTTCGATCATTTTCTTTTGGATCACGCGGCCAACGAGCGCAAAGCCTCTGCTATGGCCATGTCGATGGTGGCGCACTATCCCAACAGAGCGCGACTCGTGTCGCAAATGATCGATCTTGCGCTTGAGGAAATGAATCATTTTCGCCAGGTGTATCGCATCATCGAAGCGCGCGGTCTATCTCTCGCAGATGATGAAAAGGACCCTTACGTCAATCAACTTAGACAGCACTTCCAAAAGGGCAGCGAAGCCTACTTCTTGGATCGGCTGCTCGCCAGTGCCGTGATCGAGGCTCGAGGTGCTGAGCGCTTCGGCCTCCTAGCCCAAGCCATTGAAGACCCCAAAACAGCGCGATTTTATGAGGTGTTAGCTCGTTCAGAAGCCGAGCACGAGCACCTCTTTATCGATCTTGCCAAGCACTACTTTGATCACGAATTGATCAGACCACGCCTAGACTATTGGCTAGAGATTGAAGCCGAAATTCTAGCTTCACTGCCGATTACCGCCCGACTGCATTGATAGACCCTCCCGACACGTCTGAAGAATTAAGGTACCCACCACACGGAAGAGATCGCGTGATCGAGAAGTATCTGACCCGGTTTTCAGAAACAGAAATCTCGGATCTGGCGATCCCTGGCCTATTTGAAGTTGCCCTTGTGATTCCCGCTTTTCAGGAATCCGTCGCTACCATTGAGCGACTGATCGAGTCGCTTCCAAGCATCTGTTTACCCATCCTCGTGATCAACGCGCCCAAAGAAGATGCCCCCACTCTGAATCTCTTATGGGCAATGGAGGCGCTGCCAAAGATCGCTTTTGGTCGACACTGGTCGCTCAGAACCCGTGGCCACGAGCAACACCTTTTAGTCTTCGAATATTGTCTTGAGGGACACTACCCACCACCTAAACAGGGCGTTGGCCTTGCCCGCAAGGTAGGCGTCGATGCCGCGCTCAAGCTGCACCAGCAGGGCGTGCTGCAGTCAGACCGCATCTATTTGACCGACGCCGACGCGACATTACCTCGAGACTATTTCTCGACCGCTTGGCCAAGACAGGCAAGCGCCGTGGTCTTCCCCTATCTTCACCGGCTATCCGGATCAAATGAAGCTAAGCGCGCCACGCTGCTCTTTGAATGTCGTCTCCGTCATTATGAATCGGGATTGAGATACGCGGGCTCGCTCTATGCTTATCCAACTTTAGGGTCCCTAATCGGCGTTCGGGCAGGCGCCTATGCTGCGGCGAGAGGCATGCCCAAGCGCGCGGCGGGCGAGGACTTTTACCTGCTCAACAAACTCCGCAAACTGGGAGACGTCGTGCGACTGTCCTGTCGGCCCATCAGGTTAGAAAACCGAGCCTCTGCCCGAGTACCAATGGGCACGGGCCCTTCGTTGATTCAACTCATTGACGCATTCTCTGAAGGTCGAATGCCTCACTTCTATAACCCTAGGAGCTTCGAAAGTTTGAAGCGCCTTCTGGACACGCTCTGGAATCTTGAGACCCCAAGTCAAATCTTGCACATAGACGATGAGGCGATCCAAGACTTCTCAGAAGCCACAGACCTTTTGATCGCCCTCGAGCGCTTGCAGAACACTGCCCGCACGCAATCACGATTGCAG
>Ga0255766_10001161_pt1 | contig 24315 bp, 19 predicted proteins | sample 071ome_23_FD_179966 | JGI IMG/M metagenome (GOLD analysis project Ga0255766, IMG submission 179966) | Coastal salt marsh microbial communities from the Groves Creek Marsh, Skidaway Island, Georgia - 071403BT metaG (version 2) | ecosystem: Environmental > Aquatic > Marine > Intertidal zone >... | reverse complement strand
TATTGTGGCCCAAGGTGTGTAATTCTCTTATATCTTGATTCGTTTCCCAATTTTTTGGTGCAATCTCTACATTATGAATTAAAGTAGCAATTTGCAAAATTTGATTCACAAATTCTTTATCGTTATATTTTTTTTCTACTTTAAATGCTATCTGACATACAGCATGTTCAATTGGTCCCATTATTCTTGATTCCTTTTCTTGTCTTTAAAACTTTCATCTCTTTCAAATTTTTCATATTTTATAATTTTTGGATCAACACCTCGACTATAGTCTCTGACTTTTCTTGAAGTAGCTCTCATAGCATCGACAGAATCTTGTTTAGAATAGTTAAGAGTCTTTTCGTAATCTATACCAATTCCTCTACTTTGTGAAAAAGCATCATGGTCTGCTCCTAGGTAAACTATCAACCAGCCTTCATTAGTTTTTTCTTCTATAAGTTTTTTTATAGACTCGTTTGTGTACTCCCGAGATGCATTTTCACGTCCATCTGTAACTATTACTAAAGATTTTTTTTCATTTTCTTTAATGTTATGATTTCCATGTTCGTTAATCGCAAGCCCTAATGCATCAAGTAGTGGAGTAGACCCTCTAGGGTCAAGAAATGCATAATCTAAAATACCCATATCTTTTATAAGAACATTTTTAATTGGAACCTCAATAGATCCTGAATCAAAAGTGCTAATAGTGATAGAACCATTTACTTTTTCATTTTTTTGTTCTTCAATAAAAGTATTAATTGAGTCTATTGTTTCTTTAACAGCTGAACCCATTGATCCAGATCTATCTAAAACTATTCTTATATTGACAAAGTCTTTTGTCTCAAGTTCTTTAGTCATTATTTTTACCTCCAAAAGCAAAATTTATTCTTAATTGCCATTTTCTTAAGTGTCTTCTTAATTCTTTTAGCCATATTTTTTTGTAATTCTTCATATTTGCTATGTAGGGGAAGAGTTTAAATTTTTATCCTTTCAATTAATACTTTTTTTATTTTTCAATAGAATCTCTATGAGGTCAATATTTTTTATTTAATTTCCTATCTAAACTTCTGTTTCTAGCCATTTTTAAGATTAAGTTTTTTCGCTCTTGCTTTACTTACCCTGTGTCCTATATGTATTGATCCGCATTGATTACAGAGATATAAGGTTACTCTTCTTGCTGAACTTTTTTTTATAGAGTTCAAATTAGCAATATCAACCTGAGCATCATGAATATTTTCATATCTTTTTTTTCCACGACAACTTTTGCATTGAAAACAGTCACAAGTTATATCTCCTGAATACTTAAACCAACAAACAGACATTATTCCTCAATCTTCATCGTTAGTACCAGGCAATTTAGTTTGTGGGCTTTCAGCAAGAGAAACAATTTCTATCTCCTTTTTTGTCAAAGTATCATCAAAAATAATTGCTGGAATATCTTCAAGCCCAAGTAACTCAAAAGCAAAAAGTCGTCTTCTACCCCAAATAATTTCCCACTTATAATGTTTATCGTCTTTTAAATTGCTTAATCTTGAAACTCCTATTGGTTGTAATAATCCATAAGCTTGAATACTTTTAATTAAACTATCAATATTTTTAGCGAAATTTTTTCTCTTTATTTGATTAATATTTAATCTAACTTCAGAAACTTTCACCATGCTATTTTGAGTTTTATTTATTAATCTCATTAAATTAGATCTTTCATTTTTATTCATATATTGACTTAATAGGGGAAAAGTTTTGCTATTTAGGAGTTGCTGTGTGATAAATTCTATAAGGATTACTTAAATCGCAAACATAAATGTACCGTTTGTAAAACTTAGCATCTTCTAATGCATTTATAAATTCAAAATATATTGTTTTTCCTTTATTACAAAAACAATTATTTTTTTCTTTATAGTGTAATTTTGTAAAATATTCTATTTGATGTCTCACAGAAGTTGTCTCACGCACTCCGTAAGTTTGAAAATTTTTATTTATTTCATTTAAATCTGTGTCTTTGTAATCTAATTTCATGTTCTCTACATGAGTTATAAATGACTCGTACTCCTTATTTTTGTCTATCATTTTTAAAGCGTGATTTTTTTGTAATTTGAAACAAGTAATGTTTTTCCTATTCCTATTTTCTGACTTAATTCTTTCAAATATTTTGCTTTATCATGACCAGCGTGAGCAGGAATAATATATTGTGGCATTGTTATCTCTAGCATTTTTTTATGATCTTTTAACCCAGCATGGCCAGATGCATGAATATCTTTAATTATTTGAAGATTTAACTGTTCTAATTTTTTTTCAAGAACTTTAAATGATTTTTCGTTAGTTTCCGTAGGAATTACTGATGATGAAAATATTACTACATCATTTTCTTGGGGTGTAAATCCGTAATAATCATCTGCAATTTTTGATAAGACAGCTTTTGGTTCACCTTGATGTCCTGTACAAATTAAAAAATAATCTCCTCTATTTTTATCTACCTCTCTTAAAAATCTTCCAACATCTCTTCCTTTAATTATCTTTATATCTTTAGATAAATTAAGCTTTGATAATTTTTTGGAAATTGTAGCGTGTAAATCTAAACTTCCACCAAGTAAACAAACCTTTCTACCTAAATTTGTACCAGCATCAATTAAAGTTTTAATTCTTACAATGTGTGAACTGAAAGTTGAAGCAAAAATTGTTTTGCCACCAGCGTTTAAATTTTTTAATACATCGTAAAGCTTATCCTTAACATCTTGTTCTGAAGGTGTTTCAATATCATAATCTGCATACAATGATTCTAAAATCAAACATTTAACACCTTTCTTTCCTAGCTCTTTAAGTCTTTTATAATTGGGTTTCTGACCTATTTGAGGTTGGTCATCAAATTTATAATCAACAGCGTATACAACAATTCCGTAAGGAGTGTGTATAGCTAAAACTGCAGAATCTGGAACTGAATGTGTTACATGTATAAATTCAACTGTAATTTTATCTGTCACTTTATAAGTTGTATTTAATTGCACCTCAATTAAATCAATACCCCTATTTGCAAAAGTTTTGTCAAATCTATGATTTTTGAGGTCTTCTTTTATAAAAGCAATCGTATAAGGGGTAGCTATGACAGGTATATTTTTAAAAAATTTCATTCCAAAAGGTACAGCACCAACATGATCAAGATGTGCGTGTGAAGGAATTACTGCCTTTACATTTTTAAGCTCTTTTTTAATAGAGTAATAATCAGGGACTGCATCTACCTTAAGTAGCTCATCATAAAAGAACCTTCGTTGCTGACCATCGTTTTTTTCAGTTTCTTGATCTTGGTACTGTACATAATTTTCCATGCTTAAGCCCATATCAAGTATCACAACCTCATTGTCAACTTTTATTGCGACACTGTTGCCTTCAATTTTTGAATATCCGCCAATCGGGATAATTGACAAAGACATTATAAATTACGGAAGTTTTCTAACTCAATAATATGACAAGGTTCAGATCTACTTTTTAGTTTTTCGACTAAATCGTTATCATGAGTAAGGTAAATAATTTGATTTTTATCTGATAGCTTAAATAACTCATTAAAAAAATTATCTTCTTTTTCATTATCAAGTTCTTCAGTACAATCATCATAAATGAATGGAAAAACAAAACCGTTTTTACTTGAAACACTTTGAATTGCAAGTCGTAACGATAAAGCAATGGAGGCCATTTCACCATGACTGAACTCATGTGGATTACGTATAAAGTCTCTTCTGGTATTGTTGTATCCTAAAGAAACCTGTTGAGTTTCCTCATCTAAATTAAATGAAGTAAATTGACTATTTACATTGGGTAATACTTCGTTGACAGTTTTAATGAAATTAATGTTATCAATATCTGAAGAGTTCAATTGTCGAATTGCTAGAAAAATTCCTAAGACTATTGCAAGATACTCTTTTTTTAAATCTTGTTTTTCTTCGACTAAAGAGAGTTCTTCATTTTTAAGATGTTCCATTACAAACTCAGGCTCTTTTTTTACATCTAATTCTGCTTTGGCAAGTTCGTTTCTTTTATCATTTCTTTCAGTATCTAAATCATTTATCATTTTACGTAATTGAGTTATCTCATTACCTAGCATTTGAGCAGAAATTGTTCCTTCTATTGAACCTGTTAATAAACTTTCTAATTCACTTTTCTCAAGATCTTTGAACAGTGAATCTGAAGTTAATATTTTTATTTCTTTTATAAGAGTTATGAGTTTATATAAATCATTAAGAGAATCTACGTCGTATTCTTTTAGTTTCTTGTCTCTAAGAGTTTCAAAGTCCTTAATGCTTTTATTGTGAAGCTTTATTGCGGCATTCAAATCATTGATTTCAGCTTCAAAGGACTTTCGATTATCAATTTGTTGATTATGGTTATTAGAAGCAATTTCAATTTCTGAAAAATCAATATCGTTTTTAAGCTCAAATTTATATCCAAATTCTTGAGTTGCCTTTTTAAATTCATTTACCTTATCTTTTAAAATTGCTTTTTTTTCTGGCAATTTACTCTCTGCAGAAGCTGCTTCTTTATGAACATTGTAAATTTCTTCAAATGCTTCAATATAAGAATTGACATTTGCAGAAGTGATAATTTGATATGGTATCTTTGATTCTTTGCAGAATTTATTGATTTTTACTTCTAGAGATTTTATCTCACTTTCAATGCCTTCTCTCTTAGTTTCTAACCTTTGTAAGCCATCTATATTTGATTTGTGTTTAGAAATAATATCTAAATTTTTATCAATAGACACAAAATTACTTAAAGCTATTTTTTCATTATCAATTATTTGTTTCTTTAATTTGTTAACAACTGCTTTTGTTGCGTCTTTGCTTAAGATTATGTTTAAACTTTCTTTGTTTTGCTCAAAGCTAGCTTCTACCTCATCTATTATTTCTTTGATTTCAAAGGCGCTTTCGTTGCCTTGTAGATTTTCTATATTTTTATGTAATTCATTAATTTCGAGTTGAATAATTTTTAAATCTTTGTCATTTTGAAAAAAACTATTGTTAAATTTAGAGATTTTAGAGATTTGAGCTTTAGTAAGTTTACCTTCTTCCTTAGACATCAATTGATAAAGTGGTTTGGTCAAAAGGTCTAAATCATGCTTCATGTTCTCAAATAGTTCATTTGATTGATTCTTATCCTGTTTAAGTTGATTTATTTCGTCAAGTAACTGCCTGATATTATCAAATTGTATTTCTAGTGATTTAATGTTGACTTTTTCTAATGATTTTCCTTTTTTAGTTTGATTTATTTCTTTTAATCTTGCGGAATCTTCTTTTAAGTCATCTTTTGATTTTTTGTAGCTTTCTTCTTTTGACTCAAAAGAATTTATGTCATCAATTAAATTTTGAAAGATAGTTTTTCCATATTTTGTTAATGAAAAATTACTAAGAATTTTTGAGTCAAAGTTTTTTGAAACCTCAGCAAAAGATTTTATCCAACGTTCTTTTCCTTCGAGTATTCTAAATTGTAAATTTAACTCTGCGTAACTTGTTTCAAGTAAGTCTATATCATTTTGTAAGTTTTCAATAGCATTCAGGTCTAATTCGGGGACTTCTTTAAGTTCTGCTTTTGCTCTTTGTATTTCATCCAATTTATTATTCAGTTCTTCGTTTAGTTGTGTTAATGAGCTTTTATTTATTTTGCCTGATGTTCCAAATTTGATTAAATCTGTAATTCTTTTTAAATGCGTCTTAAGAGATTTTTCAATTAAATCATTGCCAGAGGTAGCTGATGAGATTAACTGCTGAAGTTGTTGTTGCCCGTTCTGATCAAAATTTATGCTGTTGGATATGTCACGTACCATAGAGCTATCAGTTATGAAATAATTTGAAGCGGCGTATTTTAAGTGTTCACTATGCTCAAATAACTCTTTTGTTTTCTTAGGTATGGTGTTACTTATTTTCTCCAAAGAAAAATTGTGGATTGTATTGTCTAAATTAACTTCTAAATCAACCTCAACCCTTCCTGCCTCAGTAATTGTTTTGCCGTAATAATCAAAAAAGGGAGTGGATTTTCCAAAAAGTGTAAGAAAAATTGCTTTAACTAGACTAGTTTTTCCCACACCATTATTTGCATAGACTAAATTAAACCCTTCGTTGAAATCAATAGGATCAAACCTAAGATCGCCATACTTTTCAACGATTATTTTATTAATATTCATAACGATTCACCCCCATAAGGGATTCCATTTAATATATTTTCAGCAACAGTCTTGGCGGTTTTAACCAAATCCTCATATTCATCACTACTATCTTTAGCGCTTGTGGTCTCTGCTAGAAACGTTTCCTTGCTTCCTGCTTTGAAGTCTTTTTGATACTCTTTTTCTATTTCTCTACTTGCTTCCTCAAATATTAAATCTAGTAACTCTTTTTTATCGAGATTTTCGTATTGGTTAGTTAGATTTTCAACAATTCCAAAACTTGACTGAACATCATCGCCTTTAAGTTTTTGGGTGTCAATTTGGATAACCTGAAGATTATCAGAGCTTGTTTCTCTTATAAGTTTTTTAGATTCAATCGAAGAAGATAAAATTCTTTTAACTTCTGAATTGTTTCCGGTTATTGTCAATTTTATTAAATTTAATATACTGCTATTTTCCCACTGGATATCTGAACATTTGTCCAAGACTTTACTCTTAAAGTCTCTCCAACTATCCTTTGCGGTTATGCTTAAATTTATTTCAAGAAACCTTGCATCATCTAATTCAATAAATGAATACTTAAATTTTCCATCATTTACTGAGACCATTAAACAGCCCTTTTCATTCATTTCAGCGGGCTTAGTATTTAAACCTTGAGGATTGCCTGAATAAATCACCTCAGGCATGCTTTCAATAGGTGTAGACCGTAAATGTATATGGCCAAATGCCCAATAATCATAATTCAATGGTGAGAGGTTTGACTTACTTGTAGGTGCGTAGGGATTTCTTTCAGGATCATTAAGACTAGAACCTGTACAATCTGTATGGAGAACACCAATATTAAAAATGTTGTTTTTTTTCTTTGGAAAATCTTTTACTAAAGCTTTGTGTACGTGCTGTTCTTCAAAGCTCTGTCCATGTACTACAACATTACATAAATCATCTTCAAAGCTTTCTGATTTTTTATCGTCAAAGACATAAACTCCTTTGGGAAGTTTATTATTTTTAAAGTCTGATAATAGATCAGTATCCCCTGGTGTATAGTTCATTCTGTCATGGTTACCAAGCGTAATGTAAACCCTTATTTTATTTCTGCTTAACTCAGCAAGCATTTTATAAAATTCTGTATACAATTCTCCAGAATTTGTATGCTTATCAAACACGTCACCTGCAATAACGATAAAGTCTACTTTATTTTCAATAGCAATAGAAACAAGGTTCTTTAAGGCAGTGAGTGGAGCTTGAAAAGCCCGTTTAATTAATTCATCTTTAAGTCGAAAATATCTTGAATCTAAATTTGAACTTGATTTGTCACCTACAGATATATTTCTTCCTAAGTGAAGGTCTGCAGTATGAATAAATGTAAAGGATGTTTTCTTATCAGGCATACGTTCTAATTTTAACTTTTATTACCTTTCTGTAGCAATATATCTTTATACATATTACTTCTCTTCATAAAATTTTATAGAGCTTGTTGTATGAGCGTTATGACAGAAATATTTTTTCATTCCAGACTTCCCTCTCGAAGCTCTCTCATTTTTTGTTCTGGATGTTCCATTGTCTGATCTGAAAGAAAGTTTAGGAAAGAAATTGATGGAACTCTAATTTCAGATATATCTTTAACAGCTTTTATCTTTCCATCTCTTACAAGTTCTTCAATAACTACCTCTTTGACTCTTAAAATCTCAGCCATATCTTGAACAGTCAAAACAATTGGTATGTTATGAACATTTGCTGTTTGTATATTAAATTCGAACAAAAAATACTCCTTTATTTTCTTTTTCTAACTTAATAGGGGAAAAGTTTCTAGAAATTAATCGAATTTATATTTATTGACCAAGTTGAGTAGATCAAATGACTGCTTATTGTTTAAGACCATAAAGCCCTGTACAACAAAATTTTCCTTATATCCTAGAGTTTCATTAACTATATGCTGAGGAATTGAAGTTTCTTTAACTTCAGAACATGCAAACATATACTTGTAGGAACTGTCTGATCCTTCATCTCTTCCCCAGAAATAATCTGAAAGAGGCTGATTAATTAATTTGTACTCTACAAAACCATATGAAAAAGCAAACTTATTAGCAAAAAACAAAGCTAAAGATTTATTAGGGATTTCACTCCATTTTTTTTCACCGCTTTTTGTTCCCCAGAAAAAAAATTCATCTCCAATGTTTTTAAGATCATTATATTGATTTACTAATAAATAACTCTTTATGGATTCTATTGAGTTTTGCTTGTTCATCGTTTTAGAAAAATTTCTTTGAGAAATAGGGTTTGCACAAGGAAAAAGTATTACTTTTTCAGGAGAAAACTGTTTTTTATTATTTCCTTTTAAACTCTTTTGATATGCAATTAGTTCACTTATTGTTTTTTTGCCTATATTTGGTATAAATCCTAATTCCTGCTCACTAAGGTTAATTAAATCATCTTCATATAGTAAATTTTGTTTTTTCAATGCGTTCTGTGCTCTTACGGATAATTCATGAAACTTTATTTCACCCTCTTTTGCTACCTCTAAATTAATTCCTAAGCTCTCTAATGTTTTAATTAATGCGTCTAGAACGTTTTTTGAACTATTTTCCATTTGACGAAAATCTTCAATTGTCATCTTTGAAATATCTGAAAAATATTCAATGTTATTATCTTTAAGGAATTTTTTTACATTATTAGGGAAAAATACAAAAGGTAGTTTATCATTTTCTAGGTCTTCGTCTTTAAAGTAATATCTAATTTTTTCTATAGCGTCAATTAATATTTGCCGAATTCGTTCACGAGTAATTTTATAATCTAATCCTATTTCTTCAAGGGTTAGTCCGTATTGGTACTTATCATCATGTAAGCCAAACCGTTTATTTATAATATCAGCTTCTCTTTCTTCCAAATTCTCTATTGCTGAATTTAAACGAAGGCGGTCATCATAACTCGGTTCAATTGTTATATCTGAACCAACTATTTCTGTAAACAATTTATTAAGACCAAGATTATGAAAATGTTTTTCCTCAGCTAACTGTTTTTTTTCTAGAGAATCATTAAACTTTTCCTCAACAATTGGCTCTAACTCTTTATAAATTTCATCGTATGTAGGATATCTCTCAAGAAAATTTTTTAATTCTCTTCCTGTTTCATCAATTTTTTGAATTCCTACAGTAAATCCCCACTCATCACTTAATCTTTTTTGTATTATTTTGCTTCTAGCTCTTGAAGATGCTTGAAATATCCACCAAGCTGAATAAGTTCCAAAAGTATAGTCTTTTTTATAGTCAAATTTTTCAACAGCTCTACAAAACTGTGTAATCATCAGTTTATAAAAATAACGCAATTCTTCATCATACAATGGTTCTGTTTTCAGAACTGCGAAGGTTGTTTTTCGAATGAGCTTAATATTCTTAGTTGCAATTTCAATTACTTTTCGTTTGTATTCTTCACCTTCTAGTTGAGAAAGCTCTTCAAATAGAATTTTGTTTTGTTCCTTATTTGATTCTGGTAATTGTGAAATATAGTCAAAGAACTCGTTAGGTTCTATGTGTAAATTTCCCTCCATGTCAAACAAACCCTGTTTTAAGTCTTTCTCTTCCAAATTCCATTCGATCTCTTCACCATCAATATGTGTTAAATAAATGTCACCACCTGGCATTATTAGAAAAAATATCTGACCTTCACTCTTGAGCTCTAACAAAGTTTTTACAACTATTTCTTTTTGTGTTTTAAACTTCAAAGCTATTGAATCTGTTCTTATCACAGGATCATTTTGCTCAGAAATTTCTTTAAGTAGTTCTGATTTAAAAGAAGAAGACATCAGACATTAGTTTTTTTGAAGATATAGCTTCTATATCTAATTTATTTTTAATTAAAATCGCTAAATCATCTGCTCTTGTATCTGGATTTGCTCTAATAGAGTCAGTAATTACTAATTCTGGATTTACATTTTTAATATATTTGTCAATTGAGTTACCGGTATCATGTTCAGATAAAGCCACATGGTATCCCTCGTTTAATCTTTGAGATTTTGTTAGTGGGTCATCATAGCCAGAAGGATTGTACTCACACACAAATGTTGGTAAATGATTATTTTGTATATCTTCAATGCTTGAAAATATAGCAATCCTTGAATTATCTACCTCTAAACTCCACGTATCATCCTTATCGTCTTTTAAATTCAAGACGTTAGGTTGCTTATACATAAATTCTTTATAAACATTACAAAAATGTTTAATTTTACCCGCGTGAGACTTTGTTTGGCCTCCGGCTAAAACTTCAGGAAACTTATCCCAAATTTCAAATCCAAAAATATCTTTCCTTATTCCTAAGTTATGCAGTGTTGATTGTAATAAGCCAGAATGAGCAACAATGTTAATTCCATCTCCCTTGTTAATAAACTCAAGCATTTTTTGAGCAAGTGCATCGAAAGCATCTTCTTTTGTGTATCTTCTTTTATCTTCAAAAGTTGCATAAGTAGCATCTAAAACAAGAATGTCTACATCTATAGGCTTCTCAATGTTTCTACCTATGTCTCCCGAATATCCAATTGAATATTCTAAATTTGGATCAACAACTTTTACCTGCGTTGAACCAAGCATATGATTTGCGTCAAGAAACTCTATTTCAACATTTCCAGCATTTTCAAAAACTTTTGGAAAATCATATTCCAGTGACTTATACCTATGACTGGTTCTTAAATTTAAATTTGTATAACCCATTAATTCTCTTGTTGCCTCGGTCATAACAACTTCTGCTCCAGAGTTTCCAAGAGATTCGCTAATTTGTGATTCTCGAGCATGATCTGTGTGTGCATGTGTAATTATGTGTAAATTTTGTTCTCTTGTAATAGGGCCATCTATTACAACATTTTCCCCAACCTCTATTCCACCTGATTGATGAAACGCAATTGACTTTTCTAGATTTTTAAGCATTTTCTATCAAAAGCCTTTCAATTGTTAAATCTATGGAATTCTTAAACTCTTCAGTTAACTTGCCGCCAGATATTGTTAATGAGTAAGTTGTTTCACTGCATTGAGCCTGAACTATATTTTTGTTGTTTTCTTTAAGAAGAGTTTTAATTTCTGGCATCTCTAAGGTTTTATAAAAAACTTGTTTTCCCTTTTCAGAAGACATAAGATTTAAAACTTTTTTGTCTAAAAAAAAGGTGAGAAGAGTTGTAACTATGGGATCTTCTTTTCTCTTCTTAAACTCTTTTAAAACTTCTTTAAAAGACAATCCACTTCGGTCCATTCTTTGCTTCATGCCTTCCAAATCATACCTGTCCATTTGATAATCTACAGTTGCTACGGCGAGTTCTTCTTGATGTTTTTTATCAAATTTAACTAATATCCTTGCAACATCAAATGTAATATAACCAATTCCTCTTTTATAAAGTTCTTGTTCATCGAAAACAATGAGATGTGCAATATTTTCATTTGATTTTTTGTAAATATTAATTAAATCATTGATACTTTTTGTATACCCATATTGGAAGTAATCAGTTAACTCTTGAACTGTGTTTCCGGAGTCAATACATTTAGTTAGCAACCTGCCAACTTCATAAGGTGAAATTTCTGGTTTGAATCCAGTGTTTTTATAATTTACCGATCTAGATAAACTCAATTCTTCTTTTGGACTTATTCCTTTTAGAGACAAGTTTAAAAACCTTCTGTATCAAGCCTTGACATTACGGTTGCATAAATCCACTCGCCAGGTGTTAACCCCTCACTTGTTGATGCAAGCTCTATTCTTTCATATGTTCGTTGAGGATACTCAGTTGAAATTTTCTTTCCTTGAGTTTGTTGCATAGTTAATGCAGCGTCTTTCCATTGTTCTAAATTGCCTCCTGGATTCTGCTTTGCTGCAGCAAGTGTAGAACTTCTGAGTTTATTATCTTGAGCGGCATAATAATCAACAAATTCTTGTGTTTTCTTTTCGTCGACTGTTATGCCATCAGATTTTCTACAAATGTTCAGAATGTCGATAGCTTGTGATTTAGGGATTCTTTTTTCCTGGGCATATCTATACATTTTTTCACCATTTTTAAGATTTTTTACAAGCTCCACTCTTATTGCATCTTTAACAACACTAAGAGGGATTCCTGTTTTTTCAGCACAAATCTGTGCATCTTTTCCAAGGTTTCCTGATCCAAAAGTTAAATAAATTTCTTCTATTGCATTCCAAACTTCTTTAGTCTGCATGTCAACTCTAATTAGGTTTTCAATAACACTAAGTGCTTTTCCTTCTTCTGGAGAAATAACTTCATCTAGAACCATTGCAGGAATAGTTTCAATTCCAAGTGATTCAAAAGCATAATGTCGTCTTTGACCCCATACAATTTCCCATTTATATATATCACTGCCTTCGGTCACTTCTGATCTGGCTACACCAATAGGTTGAATGAGCCCTGAAACTTCGATACTGTCCTTTAAATCATCAATATTGACGCCGATGTTTTTATTTCTAACTTGAAATGTACCATTTGTACATTCTGAAACTTTTACTTCACCATATTTAAATTTTCCTCTAAATTGTGATAAATCTACTGCTTGTTTTTTTGTCATTCTTTAATCTCCTTATACTTCCTTTATAGGGGAAAAGTTTTTAAATTTCCAATATTTCATTTAATTTTAATTTATTTCTTACTTCAACAGCACCCTCAATTACATCATCAAAAATATCTGATTTTTCTTGTAAGAGTTGGTTTATTCTTTCTTCTATAGTGTTTTGTGTAATAAATTTTATTGCATGAACGGGCTCAGTTCTACCCATTCTATGAGCTCTAGCTATAGCCTGGTTTTCAACAGCTGGGTTCCACCAACGATCAAATAATATTACTGTTGATGCTTCTTGTAAATTTAAACCTACTGAACCAGCTTGTAAAGACATTAGAAGCACGGCACTTCCTGAATAATTTTTGAAATTATTCAAAATTTCATCTTTCTCTTTTTTGTTATATCCACCGTGGTAAAGAAAAACATTATCACCATCTAAAGAATTGTCTATTTTTTCAAGAGTTTTTACATATTGAGAGAACACAATAGATTTCTCATTTTTTTGATCTAGTTCTTCTAAAACATCCCTTAACCTGTCGAGCTTGGAGGATTTAAGATTTTCTGAGAAATTACATATTTTTTTTAGTTCTGTAATGACTTCGAGTGGGTTTTTTTCTCTTCTTGAATCAAAAACCATATCATATTCTTTTTGTTGCTCTGATGAAAGGTTGACAAAAAAATCTTGTTCTATAAGTTCAGGTAACTCTGTTAATATTTCCTTCTTTAATCTTCTCAACATATATGGTGCAATGATATTTTTAATATCCAGCAGACCCATTCCTTTTTGAATTGTTTTTCTTTTTAAAAATGAAAAAAGAGTTACAATATCACTTTCATTATTTTCAAGTGGTGTTCCTGTAAGCACCCATGCAGATTTTTTCTGAATTAAATTACATGCCAATGTTGTCTGAGAATTAGAGTTTTTAATTTTTTGTGCTTCATCAAGAATTACAATTTCGAACTCAGGATATTGTAGAATTTCATTACCAGATCGTAATCCTTTATCTGAATAGGCAATTCTAATTTGGTCATATGTAGCTAATGTAAATCCTCTGTTTCTTTGAAGAAGAATTGATCTGTTTGTACTATCACCCTCTAATAAAGTCAATGGAGCATCTGGAAACCAGACGTTAAACTCTCTTTGCCAATTTGTAATAAGAGAGTTTGGAACAATAATTAGGCATTTAAAGATACCTTCTTTCAGAAATCTGTGTTTTAAAGCTGCAATTGCCTGTATAGTTTTACCAAGACCCATGTCATCAGCTAATAAAGCATGGCTAGAATTTGAAAGAAACTTAACTCCTTCCTCTTGATAAGGACGCAGTTGAAAAGGTAAATCTAAGTTTTTAAAATACAAATTTATTCTTCTTCTGAAAATATACGTGCTTTTAGAATATTTGAAAGTTCTTCCTGGGTGTTATCAAAAAATCCTTTTGGCCAAAGCTCTTCTGAGGAACCATCAAAAATAATATCTCCATTACTATCCAAAACAGCTTCTCTGTATTGAGAATCGCCTTCAGAGCTTTGCTCAGCAAAAATAATATTTATCTCTGGCTCTTCAAAACCTTTTACATTAACAACTCCTGAATACTTATCTACACTTAATGATGAAGATATCCACTCTTTATCTTTTAATTTTTTCCAGCTTTTCTGGTGAGCTTTTCTTAACCGGACTCGATCAATAATGTTTGGTGAATGAGTTTCTATTATGATTTGGCGTCCACTAGCAGCCATAGAAAGTAAAAAATCCGCTAAATAAGCTTGGGCTGAGGGATGTAAATTTGACTCTGGTTCTTCAATGCAAACAACTTCATCTGGATTTGCTAGAAGACAAATTGCTATTACGGGCAAAACTTGTGAAACGCCTGAGCCGACTTCAAAAATATTTCTTGTGTTATCATCTTTTCCTTGTACTTTTAGCAGTGGGTTCGGACCATCCATAACACTCTCAACTTGAGAAATCTCCATTTCAAGATAAGAAACCCAAGAATTAAATGCATCTAAAAAATCACTATAGCCTAAAAAATGCCAATCGAGCTCTTCATAACTCCTGTCAAATGGGGGGCTTGTTTTAACTGATGGGTACAAAAATGGTTCTACTAATTCATCCGAACTTGTAAACATTAAATTTGGTAGAAGCCCTCCGTACTTACCAACTGTAAGGTTTTCGTTAAATGCTCCTGGACTTTCTTTCAATGATGGGTTCCTGCCATTGTTCAAGTATTTAATATCTCTAGCTAGTTCTGAAATTAAAAACGATTTAACATTATTTGAATCATTATTTTGCTCCACATACAAAGTATCCATAAAAGAAGCGAGTTTATTTAAATTTTTGGAATCAACTTTTTCTGACTGTAAAGATACTTTTTTTTCTAAATTTACCTTTTCTTTTAGTAGCTTTTGTTTCTCACTTCTTACAACTTCTAGATCTTTTTGAGCACGTCTCATGTGTTTACTCAAACTATTTCCTCTTAAATCAAGGTCTGTTAGCTCTTTATTCATCATATTTCTGTCTTCATTACTTAATTCATTTGATAAATTTCTTTTCAATATGCCAAAATTTTGACTTACTATTGAAACCTCTTCCTCTAGGTCTTGTAACTTGGCTTCATAGTTTTTTTCTCTTCTCTCTATATCTAAAATTCTCTCCCTTATCATTTCCAAATTTTTCTTTGATGTCACAAATGAACTTGCATGTCTGCCATAATCTGCTTTTTTAATTTCATCTTTTAAAAGACTTCCAAAAAATTTAAGTCTATTATCAACTGTTCCTCTTGAATCTTTTAAATTCTTAATAATTGTTTTGTTCATTAAAAAAATCTTTAAATTGTAATCAATAGAGCTTACATATTTTATACCTCTAAAGTTGGCTTTAGGATGTAAAGTGAATTCATTGGGGATTAAAGTTTTCTGCTCCTCTTCTGTTGTTAATTTATATACATGTTGGGTAATAGGATTATCTTTGCATGATAAAACAATTTCGTTTGGTTCTAAACTTCTTCCATCGGGATTATTAATATTATTAAAATCTTCAACACTACAATTACATATTCCTAGGTCGTTTTCGATAGAGAATTGAAGAAATGATTTTTCATAACTACTTACGCCCATCTCTTGACTAGTGGATGCAAGTATATTTTGTAGCTCAATTATTGCTTCAATTGGTTTAACTAAAACTGATTTTGAAGCACCCTCAATAGTCAACATATCGTTGTCAGATACAATCTCATCAATATATTTATTTAGATCAATTGCTTTTCTGGACTTAAGTAAAGAGTTAAAGAAAATAATAAACATTAAAATAAATTGTGCTGAAACAATCCTTAATTCAGCATGCTTGTCTGCTTTATCTAAGAAATTATTGGTATTGTTAATAAGTGTTGTTAATTTTTTAAAATCTTCATACACTTTTTTTGGCAAATTTTTCTTAATAGCTACTAAATAGTCTGGACTTAATCCTTTTATAAATTTATCTTCTATTTGTTGCGAAGATGATGCGGAGAATGCAGTTTCTTCAATATCTTTCTTTGAAAAGCTTGGGACAACATCATGATTAAAATAATTGGATAATTCTTTGGCAAAACCTTGTTTAAAAATATTTGAAATTAATTTAAATAAATCTTCGTAAAAATTTTCTGATCGCTCAAAATCAAACTTAATTTGATTTTTAGAATTTCTATCTTTTGATTCTTTGTTTATAGACTGTTGCAAATAATCAAAAAAATAATTGATATAGAAATTTTGGTACCCTTCTGATTGAATAATCTCAAAAGGACTTTTTCTAAATATAAGTCTTTCACCCTTATTGTTTAAAATTAATGCTTCCTCACTTTTAGAGTCTCCTATTTCTGTGTAAATAATTTTTTGTATCGGGTCAATATAATCCTTAAAAATAGACTCATCCATCCAGAGAGAGTGAAGAGAATCATCTTTACCTGTAAATTTATCTCCTAAAAAATTATCTTGAGCAAATTTTCTAGATAAATTAGGGTCAAAAATTCCTAGAGAGTAACTATTAATATATTTTCGTCTTAATTCATTAAGATTTTTATCAGTTTCATCTCCATAGATTACATTAAAAATCTCATCTTCTTCTGAATTGTCTAACCATTCACTGTTGACGCTTAGGTTTTTTAACCGAACTATTTCACCTATTTGAGAAGCTTTTTCTAAATTTAATTTTAATTCGTATATTTGACCTGAAATTGGATCAAAACTACTTCTAGAATCGCTGTGAAATTGAATTCCTAAGGATACTCCTTCACGTGCTTTTGAATTTTTAATAGCATCATACTTAAGATTTTCTGTAATGAAATCTGGATGATAAACATTTAACCCAGGAGCTACAAACTCATTTAAACCTCTTGTTGTCTCAACTCTATTTAACCACTGAGTAATATATTTTATTGATTGTATAAGAGAGCTTTTACCTGAAGAGTTTTTACCTGTAATTATTGTTAAATCACCTAAATTTATTTCTGCATTTAAAATTCCTTTGAAATTTTTAATACTTAGTTTTTTAATTTTCATTGTAAAAATCTATTCCTATACTAACTTCAGTATTATCACTTGAGTTGATAAGTACAAGCTCGTTTTTTTCTTCTAATTCAGCATCTGAAGCTATTACTAAGTTATCTTTGAATGTCGAATGAAGTTTAAATATATGGTTAACATATGGCTTTTGAATTTCTTCAAAAGGAAGATTTTTATAGTTAATATTTTCGTGCCTTATTTTCATCTTCTCGAGTCCTTGAACTATCTGAATATCAAAATTGTTTTTCTCAAAATTAACTTCTCCTGTTGATAGCCATTGAAGTGCTTCTTTTGAAATAAGAGACGCTTCAAATTCTTTAATTTTTCTTCTTCTAAATCTTTTGTTGCTTTTAGAAAATACCGGATTACCCCTTCTGAATTTAACTGTATTACCCAATTCAATCTGCTCAATAAATTCTTTTTTAATTCTTCCAATTTTATGGAGGAATCTTTTATCTTCCTCAAACAACACACCATCCAAATCTTCATAAACTACTATGTCATAACTTAAGTTTGAATGAATTTTTTTCTGAATAAACAAATCAAGATCTGTTGCGTAATCTAATTCTGAGTCAGCAAGCACAAATTCAATATAACGATTTCCATTTTGTTCTTTAATAGAAGTAATGACAATCATTGCATAACCATCGTCTGTTAGGTTTGATTTTGTAAGCCAAATATCACCAACCTCTCTCCATCTATTAAGTTTTTTAGGAAAATTAGGATTATTTATATTCAACCAAGCAGCCCGTGGTAATTTTAAATTCTTATGTTCAAAATAACGTCTAAATTCGCTGTCAATATGATTTGCCATAATTGAATTAGATTTATTCAGTTGGGAGTGTTCGTAAAATATATGTCCGTTTCTATGACCCCAGTCATATGGATGCCAGTAGTAATCTTCTGGCATATATTTTTTATACTCAATAAATTTTTGATTAGATAATGGAAATAATGTATCAAGATGATTGTAAAAAACAATCTCATGATCTGTAGGTTCAAATAATGATTCTATATTTTTAGAATACGAGTCACTCTTCATTATCCTCTCCTTCTTCAAAAATTTCGACATCAAATTCTTTGTAAAACTCTTCTAGAAAAATATCGTTAATTAATAGTTCTAAATTATTTTCCTCTTCAACTGGATATGATTCAAAAATATTTTTAAGAATTTTTTCTCTCCTTCCAGACAATGTATCTTTAGATAAATCAGTATTATAAAAATCTCGCAGTAAATTTTTTTCTAAAAATTTAATTAATTTATTCGTTGTCATATCAAGCTTTATAGGGGGAAAGTTTAAAAATCTTGATTTGTTTTTTATTAGAATGCTATATTTCTTCCTTTCAGAGGATGATGAGATTCCTCTATTTAATCTTTGAAATTCTGCTTGAATTCGTGATAAAAGTTCAATAAAACCTGAGGAATGTAATAGAATTTCTTTTTCTTCATACTTTAATGAGTTAATTATTTCTACAACTTCTCTTCTGAGAGACAATGCATCAAAATCACTTATATCATTTACATCTTGAATAGTAGAAAAAATATCAACTTCATCATCGTCTTCAATAGTTATATTTGAGATAGTTCTAAATGTTCCAGTGTAATCTTCTAGCAATTCTGAAATAACATCATAAATATGTTGTTCAGACAAAATTAGTTTTTTTTCTTTAAATAAAAATGGGATTATATCCTCTTTAAGCTTTTCAGTTCTAAAAATTTGTGGAGCGTTGAAAACTCTATCAGTGTTTTCTTCTGTTTCAATATTCTGTTCCAATGTGTCCACATCTAGGCCTTTAATTAAAGGATGAAACCTCCGCATCTCAAGTGTAAGATTTTTTAAATTTAACAGTTCCTCATTGGTTGCGTCAGATCTAGATTTATTTAAAGGATAAATCTGATTAACGGAATCAGTTGTGCTGTATGTTTTAATACCTTGCATTTCGTCTGTAACAATCCATGTAAGATTTTGTATTGTGTTTAACAATCTCTCTCTGAAGGCTGGGTGCAAAAGTTCTAACTTAGCTACTTCTCTTTTTTCTGACCAATCTTTTATATGTCTTGTGAGGTTTTGCTTAAGAGTTCCATCAAACTTTATCCTCTTATCTTTTTCTGTAGTTGCTGAATTAGCGTGGTCTATTACTTTTTGTAATGATGGCATTCTTGTTGACGCTGCCATTTCCAGTAACTTAAAAAGAACTTGTTCAATGGCTTTTCGGTCTTTAAATTCAGATTTATGAATGTCTTTATTTTCTATGTATTTTTCAATATCAGAAAAAATGTCAAAGGGTTTGTAGTACAAACCTGATTTATGTGGATTGTCTGTGGAATTTCTTTTTTCAAAAAATTCTTCTGTCTGCAAGGTTTTTTTATAAATATCAGATCTAAATTGTTTATCAACAAAAAAAATAAGACTCAAATGATTAAATACCACTGCATATTGAAGATTTCTAACATCTGAGTTTTTTGAAAGCCTTCTAGCTCTAATTGCCTCAGGTGAATTTGGTCTAAGATTTGAATTTTGGGATAAGTTTGAGTTTAATGATTTTTGAATTGAACCCAAAGTGCTATATTTTGTATCTATGACTGATGTAAGCTCATCAGACATATCTGAAAAATTTATATCATATACATCAGTCATAAACTTTTCCTATTGATTTAAAGTGTTTAATTATTTTTTCAGATTCAGGATCGTAACAAATAAATTCTTTCGAAGAAGAATCTAGATTTTTTAAAAATTCCTTAGATAGCTTTTGGCTAAGTGGAAGAGTGCCTTTATAAAGTCCTGGTTTATCAAGCTTACAATAGTCATGATTGCTGTCAATCTCATTATGGGGTCTTCGTTGAATAAAGTCATTAGGCTTTCTATTAAGCCCTTCTTCTTTTAGTGACGACCTATTTACAATTTCAACTTTTCCTGAGTTTCCCCTTTTTTGGTAATTTTTTAAAAGAATCCAAAAATGTTTATTTACTTTTTTGCCCTTTGTTTTCTCCTTGAATCGTTTTGTTAAAAAATATGGAGGGTTGTTATTTTTATCTTTAACAAATTTTACAGCAAATTCGTCTTCCATTTCAAAAACAAAACCTTTACTTATGACTTTGCTTAGTGGGTTTTCAGAACTGTGCAGTTCGTATGCTTTTTTAAATGCCTCTTCTAATGCTGACATTACCTTATTTTCACCTTTTTTTTGGTGGCAACATTGTGTGTGAAAAATTAACAGCTTTTGAAGATTTGTAAAACAACTTTGCAGGAGCACCTTTTCCTGATTGTTTTCTAGGTTGTTGTTTATCAGCTGGAACTGAAGAAATCAATAAATTTCCATTTTCGTCTTTTTGTTTAAGTATTTTGTTCTGAAAATTTCCCAATTCGACAAATATTTCACTATCAAAAAGTGACCAAATAGATTGATATACATAACGTATATCAGAAACCGTAAAGTATTTATCACAAAAATCTAAGGCAATAGTTGAATACATTAACTTTTCATTTAAATACATTAGTGCATCTTTAAGCATGTCATTATGGTCAAAAGCCAAAACTTTATTTTCAATTTTTTTATTCAAAACATCTTTTACTTTAAAAAATTGGGCATCTGATGCATCGCTTCCAAAAATAGGATTGTAACTTCTTGGTAATAAGACTACAAAAGCATTTGATATTACTTGTTTATGATTGCCGGGAAGTTTTGTTTTATCAAAATTAAATGAATCCCTGTATGGATCTGAGTAAACTTTTAATTGATAAGGTCTTATCTTTTTTTTAACTAAGTCAAGGCCGGACTCTTCAAGCAACTCTCTTTTAAGTGCCTCACTTGTTGTTTCTCCTGATCTAACAAACCCACCGGGTAAGGCCCAATAACCAAAATATGGCCTTTTTACTCCACTTCTATCAATTGCACTTCTTTTAATTAATAAAACATTTAATTCATTCTCAATCATAGAAAAAACTACTCCATCTACGGCAAGAGAAGGTCTAAAGTAGTTGAAATTAGTTATAGGATCAGATTTGAGATTTTCCATTTTAATATTATATTATATATTTTATAATATATCTATCCAAAATTTTCTAACTTGCTTTTAAGAACTTATTTAAAACTTCTTCAATATGTTTTACTTCTTCATGATAGAGCTTTTCAGTTTTGAGATATTTTAGTAAGTCGTCCTGAATTTTATTCATGATTATAAGTTCTTTCTTTTTTACAGATTTTGCTACTTTTGGTTCAAGAGAATTAATGTATTGTTCTGCCTTATTATGCTGCAAAGATCTTTTGTAAATTCTTACTACATTTGTGTGTTGATTTAAATATTTGTTGATGTGAAGTGATGTTTGAAAATTTTTATTATTTTCTGTTAAAGAAGCCCAGAATTGAAGTGTTTTAATTGTTTGGTTATTAAAATCATTTACTTTTTCTTTATCATTCTTAAGTAATTGTTTTTTAATTTTTAAAGAAGTATTTACAGTTTGATCAAAGTCTTCAATATTTTTTAAATTATGATTTATTAAATTTCTATGCCAATCAAGAATTAATTTATCAATCAAAATTATTGCTGAATTTAACACTTGCGAGATGTCATCATAGTTATTTAATATTTTATTAATCATGTTTAAGGTAAATTTAAAGTTTGATTTTTCTGGATTAAAGTATTTAAATATCTCATAAAATACGTCGTACATTTGTTTTTCTTTATTACTTCTTTTTGAATTGTCATTGGTGTAAAACCTGCCATCGGGATACTTAATTTCCAAAACTTCCTTAAAATAATTTTCTAAACTTTCATATTTATTTATATCAAATGACTTATTACTCAAAAGCGAAATTGTATGTCTAATAGTTAAATCTAGAAGATCTGTAAATAAATCATTCTCTATATCTCCGTCTTGTTTCTGCTGTTTTGCCTCTTCAAAAAGTAATCGTAAACTGTCATTTACAATTGTAGGGTTATCAAGTAACCCATTCTGAATTTGAGAGACTTTTGTTCTAATATACTCCTCTCGGTCAACAAACAATTCTAAAGAAGCTAATAAATCATTACTATTTTTGTATACATTTATTGTGTTTTCTTCCACAGAAATTCCAGCATTGTTATAAAGCTCTTTAATTTTATCTAAAAGATCTTTTGAGTTCTTCTTATATTTTGTTTTAAAATCATCATTTAGCTCTTTGTCTAAAAGTATTAAAGTGTGTGTAGGCCTTGATATAGCAACCATAAGATTATCAATGGTTGATCTGATTATTGAGTTATATTTATTTGTAGATTTACTCTTACCTATTAAATCTTCAAGTTCTATTAAAGTCTTGCCAACATCAACTACTGCAACTGTTGAAAAGTCTAAACCTTTAACATCTTCAGGATTTAAAATATCTGATGTTTCTCCGTTGTCTGTTGAAAGTATCCCTGAAGAAATTGATACACCTGTTGGAAGATTGTTTACCTTCTTAATAATACCTTTTAACTCAGCTTCATTTTTTGCACAATAATAAACCACTCTTCCATATTGGTCTTTAGTATTTCCAGTAAATTGTTTTATGGATGGTCTTTCGCTCTTGTCTATCTTGCTATAAAAGTATCTTAAAGAATAAACAAAATTTGAAATTTGACTTGGGGATCGTAGTGATTCATCTAAATTAATGTGTTCTAACATATTGTTAACATCGATTGTTTCAAAATTTACATTTTTTGATTGAAAAATAAGGTTTTTAAATGATGACCAAGTAAAACTTGTAGGTCTAATTGTTTGTGATTCGTCACCTGCAGCCACAAACATTACTTCCTTATTTCTTTTTTTATTTGTTTGATTTGCATAAATGTAAACCAAATAACTTTCTATTTCTGTAAGGTCTTGTATTTCATCAATAAGTAACACATCCAGATTTGTCAAAACTTCGGGTAAAATAATTTCTTTTTTTTGAAATCTGGGTATTAACTGATAAGAAAGATATAGTGCAGGAAAAATCTCAATTTCTTTTCCGCAGTCAAATATCTTTTGTATTACGTTTTCAGCTTGGGTAAACTCTTTTCTTTCAAGAAACTTTTTTCTTTTCTGAAAATTTTTAACTACATAGTCTTTATATGACATATCAAAATTTAGATCTTCATCTAGTTTTCCAAAAGCATTCGCATAAATCTCAGAAAAAAGAACATTTGGGTTATCCTTCCAGCTTGAGTAATTTAATCTTGCATCTTGTTCTAAAAAATCTAAAAATATTTTTTTAGATAACTCATGATTTATATCCTTTTCATTAAGAAAAAGTTGATTATTTGATGAAGCTAAATCTTGAAAAAAATCATTGAACGTTAAGGCTCTCCTATTATTATTTGATTGATTGATTTCACCAAAGCTTTTCATCGCTTCAAAAGTAAGTTTTTTACTATAAGTTAAATAGAGTTGCTTCTTACCTTTAATAGTGTCTGATTTTTTATGTAGAACTGTAGTTTTACCAGTTCCTGGTAGTCCTTCAATTAAAGTAATATTTGAATCTGAATAGACTGCAGCAAATTGATTAGGTGTAAGCCAAACCTGTCCATCATTATCATTCCTATTTTTAATTGTATATTTTTTATATTTTTTATAACTACCTATATTTAACTTCTTGTTATTAAGATCGTGATGTCTAATTTCTTCAAATACTACTTCATTTTCCTTAAGACCTATCTTTCTGCCTAAAAAGTTCGTTCCTAAAGCAACCCATAAATAAAACCTTTTTCCATGACTACCTTGACTTAATGGAGTTTTAAATAACCCTCTATTTACACCTGATTGTGGTGAGAGAATACTTAAGGTTCCAAATTTTAAAAATTGATCAATATCAAATTGAATTTTTTTAACAACACTTATATCGGAATCAGATGATTCCAGATATTTAACTATCTTTGGATGTATGTAAATTACAATTGGTTTGAAATTTTTACTTAGTGCATTCATACTATTTATTATAATATTTATAATAAATAAGTCAATTTATTTATAAAGTTTTTTGTATAAAATTAAACATACGATGAAAAAAAGGCTTTTCGTATCCTATTCAAGAAACGACTCAAAATTAGTTGATGAGTTTGTTGAAAATTCAAGCAACTTTAATTTTGAAGTATGGATAGATAAAAGAGATCAAGAATATGGAAAA
>Ga0255766_10001149_pt1 | contig 24479 bp, 31 predicted proteins | sample 071ome_23_FD_179966 | JGI IMG/M metagenome (GOLD analysis project Ga0255766, IMG submission 179966) | Coastal salt marsh microbial communities from the Groves Creek Marsh, Skidaway Island, Georgia - 071403BT metaG (version 2) | ecosystem: Environmental > Aquatic > Marine > Intertidal zone >... | reverse complement strand
GAAAAATTTCTGCAATTTCCTTGTGAGATTTTTCTTTTTCAAATGATTGCTCAAAGTTTTTTGCAGAGGTAACAAGCTCCTCTAAGTTTTCTATTCTTGTTTTGCCTTTTTCTCCAGCTTCTTTTTTATGGTACTGATACAGGCCTGATTTTTGTATGATCAGCTCCATCAAATCTGACAGAGGGGTTGTATCTAGCAATTCTATACAATGGGCAATCAGCTCAAGATATGCTCTTAAGCCCTGACCAGCCTTACCGCCCATTTTCCCTTCATCAAGAAGTTTTGCTGCTGCTTTTATATAGGATAAATTATAGGCTTTAGCGGCATCTCTAATTTTGGCTTGAGACTTAACTCCAATGCCTCTAGTTGGATTAGCTATAGAGCGCTCAAATGCTGGATTATCATGTGGATTAAAGACAACCTTTAAATAACTCATGGCATTTTTAATCTCCATGCGCTCATAGAATCTAAGACCACCATATATTCGATAAGGAATATTAATTCTTAGCAACGCTTCCTCTAAAGCTCTAGATTGAGCGTTAGAGCGATAGACTATGCCAACATCCTGATAAAGTTCGCCGCCCTCCATCCAATTCTTAATGGTTCCAGCAATAAATCTTGCTTCATCTTGCTCGTTATATGCTTGATAAAGAGTGATGGGTTCACCTTCTAACGAATCGGTCCATAGATTTTTTCCTAAGCGGTCTTGGTTGTTATCAATCAATGCATTTGCGGCGCTTAAAATTACACTGGTTGAGCGATAGTTCTGTTCTAGTCGAATAATTTTAGCTTTTTCAAAGCTTGCCTCAAAAGAGGCGATGTTCTCTACCTTGGCTCCACGCCAACCATAAATAGACTGATCGTCATCTCCGACGGCAGTAATGGTGGAGGAATCTGAAGCTACTTCTTTTAACCAGTTGTATTGAATAGTATTGGTATCTTGAAACTCATCAACCAAAATGGCTTTGAATCTGTTATGAAAAAAATCTTTGACGGCGTTATTCGTCTTAACTAGCTCATATGCTTTGAGTAACAATTCAGCAAAATCAACCAAGCTGTCATTAAGACAGGCTTCTTCATAATGCTTGTAAATTCCCTTAACTGTTTGAACATAAAAGTCTCCCTTATCATTAACTTTGTCAGCACGAATTCCCTCATCCTTCCAGCTGTTGATTTGCCATTGCATTTGTTTAGGTGGCCAAGCACCATCATCCAATCCTGCTTCCTTAACTAAACGTTTAATAATTCGTAACTGATCATCACTATCTAATATGGTAAAACCAGAGATTAGACCTGCTTCTTTATAGAATCGTTTGAGAGTTCTGTGCGCTAAGCCATGAAAGGTCCCACACCACATGTCGCCTGAAGGAGATTGCAACAACTCTTGAATTCTTGATTGCATCTCTTGAGCTGCTTTATTGGTAAAAGTTACTGCCATGATTGATGAGGGGTTAAGACCCATGGCTTCTACGTTCCATGCAATTCTATGAACCAGCACCCTCGTCTTGCCAGAACCAGCTCCAGCCAATACTAAAAGACTCTTATCTTCCGAGGTGACCGCTGCTCGCTGAGGATCATTTAAGTTTTCTAGTATGTGAGAAACATCCATTAGGGGTTCATTTTTTAATATAAGAAGCCTATTCTAACCCTTATGCAAACTAAATTATTGAGAGAAATTAAAATAGCACTACCTAGGTTAAGAAAATCTGAAGTAAAGGTTGCTGAATTTATATTAAACAAGCCTAGTGCCATTATTGAATTAACTACTGCCCAGGCTTCTAGTGAAATAGGTGTTAGCGAGCCTACCTTAATTAGATTTTGCAAAGCTGTAAATTTTGATGGCTTTCAAAAATTTAAACTTACTCTTGCTCAGCAACTAGCTGCAGATGACTATTTTAATTCCTATGAAATTGATGCAGAAGATTCTATTCAAGAGCTCACAGAAAAGGTATTTGATAGCACCATCAGTGAAATTTTAAATGTAAGATCTCAGCTTGATCAAGGATGTCTTGAAGAAGCCATTGAAACCCTTGCCAATGCTAAAAGAGTAGAGTTTTATGCATTTGGAGGATCTGTGCCAATAGCCATGGATGCTCAACATAAATTTTTCCGTCTCAAGATTCCATCATCCTGTATCTCAGATCCCCACATACAATTTATGTCTGCAAATTCTTTGAATGATAAAGATGTAGTTGTTGCCATCTCTCAATCTGGCAATACCGCGGCTTTAGTTGAAAGCATTAAGACGGTCAAAAGTTTTGGCGTGATTGTGATTGGACTCATGCCTTCAAACACACCTCTATCTAGAATATGTGATATCTCTTTGGATATTGATGTGGGAGAAAATGCTAGGCTGACCAGACCTCTCACCTCAAGGTTGGCTTACATGGCAATCATTGATGTGTTGGCAGTTGGCGTGGCTCAACTCAAGCCAGAGGCACAAGATCACTTGTTTAATATTGTAACCAGTCAGAATTCTTTAAAAATAAAGTAGCTAATATCTAAGATTTTCTCTAAACCAAAGATTGACCATCCACTTCTCTCCTTTGATGACTGGCATGCCGCCATGCAGTGATCGTGGGTTAATTTTTGGATGAGTGGCTGCATCATTGGGTAGGGTATTGTGAAAAACTACTGCATCACCTTTTTTGGGTGGAATTTTGATGCCGAGCTCAGGAAACCCAGTTTCTCCTCCCTCCTCAACATCATTTAGGTAAGCAATTACTGTAATCATTCTTTGCCCGCCAGGTTCCCAATTATTTTTACCATCTTCTGTTTCATAATCAAATGAATCAAAGTGCGGCTTATATTCAGCTCCTTTTTTATAATAAACAAGCTGATACTGCTCTGCATTTCTTATTGGCATTTGAACTAAAATTGAAAACCTTTTGCTAACTTCATGAACTATTTCGTTTGCATCATGCTCAATCCAACAATTTTCACTGGTTCTGCTTTTATGCTGGATATGTTTGTCTGGACTGATAACTGTTGAGGGTTTAAGCTTGTCTTTTGAAGCTTTAATAAAGGCCTCACACTCATCATTGGTGAGAAAATTATCCACCACATATAATATAGGGTTAGCTGAAAACATTGTCACATTGTCAGCAATTTTTTTTGGAAATTCCTTAGTCATAATTAGAAATAATTGTATGCTAACTATTTAGAAAACTTGTAAAAATGAGCATATTTATCTCTATTGCATCCTATCAAGATCCTCTTCTAGTATCTACTATATTTAGTGCATATGAAAATGCTCAAAATAAAGATGGGCTTATCTTTAGTGTGTGCGACCAATCAGATATTGGGATAAAAGTTGAAGAAATTGAGTTTAAGAAGCAGATTCATTATGAACACATTGATCCAATTTTTTCTAAGGGTCCTTGTTGGGCAAGGCATAGAGCGCAAAACTTTTTTAATAACGAGGACTATTTTTTGCAAATAGATTCTCATACCCAGTTCGCTCAAAATTGGGATCAGATTTTTATTGATCAACTAGAAAAAATTTCATCCGTGGAATCAGTGGGTGCGTACCACAAAAAACCAATAATTACGTCCTATCCAAGGGGGTTTGAAGTAATAGACCTTGAAAAAGGCGCTTTTGGTCTTTACATGGAGGATAAGTTTACTCAGGTAATCATGTATCGAAAAGATAGTTTGTTTTCATCTGGTTCGTTTTCAAGACAAATTGGTATGCCAACCAAGTCAGAGAATATTACTCACGCAATTCTAATGGCCGCGGGATGTATTTTTACCAAAGGCTCATTTGTAAGAGAAATACCATATGATCCAAATTATTATTTTTATGGGGAGGAGCTTTCAATGGCATTACGAGCCTTTACTCATGGCTACTCATTTTTTCATATTCCTGATGCGCCCTTATTTCACCTTTATACAGATGTCAGCAATTTACCAAGAAAGCTTCATTGGAACCCAGAAGATGATCAAAATAGAGCTATTAAATGGACCGAGCTAGATAAAAAAAGTTTAAATAGATTGGGTGATCTGTTTGATGGTAAAGTTGAGGCTCCCCTGAATCTTGGGGACGTAAGAACTTTAGAAGATTATGCTTCAATCAGCGGCATAGATTTAAAAAATAATACTGTATTAGACTTAAAAAAAGCCACCGAATCTAATTATCTCGAGTCTCTGGATTGGAAAATTAACCCACTAAAACAATAGGAGAAAGTTATGAGCGATGAAGCAAAAAAATTTTTAAGAAATTATGGTGATTTTGTTACCAAAGTAACAAGTGAGCCGAGCTTGGACCAAAATAATTTAGATGCTCGCATGAAAGAAATTGATTCATCGTCTGTAATAGAATCTGCAAGATTGTTAACAGCTGCGCTTGGATTGGGAAGTGAGACAGGTGAATTCGTGGAGATAGTAAAGAAAATGTTTCTGCAGGGTAAGCCTGCTTCAGAAGATAATATTTTTCATATGAAAAGAGAGCTTGGAGATATTATGTGGTACTGGGCCACAGCCTGCATGGCATTAAAACTTGATCCTTATGAAGTCATTAAAGAAAACCAAGATAAGCTTGAGGCACGGTATGGAGAAAAATTTGAAGTTGATCGCAGTGAACACAGAAAAGATGGAGACTTATAATTACAAAAACTGAATCTTGATAAATCTAATAAGCAGATTTCTGATTTAAATCTTCAACTGCCTCTTTAAATTCTTTTGTTAATTGATTCACTAAAGTTTGAACCGATGGTGAATCTTTGATTGACCCGATGCCTTGGCCAGAACCCCATATATCTTTCCAAGCCTTCGCATCTGTATTGCCGCCAGATCCAAAGTTCATAGATGATTTGTCTGCCTCGGGAAGATTGTTTGGATCAAGGCCAGCTTTCTCAATCGAGCCCTTTAAGTAGTTGCCATACACACCAGTGAACAAAGAGGAATAGACTATGTCGCCAGCAGCACTCTTTATGAGCATGTCTTTGTAGTCTTGCTCTGCATTGGCTTCTTCGGTGGCAATAAACCTTGTGCCTAAATATGCAAGATCAGCTCCTAAAGCTAAGCTGGATGCAATAGCGCTACCAGAACTTATAGAGCCTGAGAGAATTATTGTTCCATCAAAAAACTCCCTTACTTCTCTTACTAGGGCAAAAGGCGAAAGTGTGCCAGCATGACCGCCCGCTCCCGCACAAACTAAAATTAAACCATCCACCCCTTGTTCAGCGGCTTTCTTTGCATGCCTCACGCTGATGACGTCGTGATAAACAAGCCCGCCATAAGAATGGGCAGCTATAACAATTTCTTCAGGCGGTCTAAGCGAGGTAATAATAATAGGAGCTTCATGCTTAACACATAGCTCCATGTCTCCCAACAGTCGATCGTTGGATGAATGACAAATCTGATTAACTGCATAAGGTGCGATTGGTAATTCTGGGTTTTCAGCTTTGGCTTGTGCTAATTCTTCTTTAATCCTTATCAACCATTCTTCAAGGACATGCTGAGGTCGAGCATTTAATGCTGGAAATGAACCAACAATCCCTGCCTTACACTGCGCAATCACTAATTCTGGTCCAGAAACTAGAAATAGGGGCGAACCAATTACTGGGATGGATAAATTATCTTGCAAAATTTTTGGAAGGGGCATTTTTGGAAATTATTTTAAAAAACTCAGTTTAGCTGAAGCAACAATGTTAATAAATAGAAATCAGGGGATTAAAAAACTTCATCCGCAACCCAACTAATTGACCAATTATGTCCAAGTCGGTTGCCTTTGTATGTATCTGGCAGAATAGTTACCAAACTGCCTTGGATATTTATCTGCTGTGGGTCAACTGGTAGATCTTTAAATGCGCTATCAAGCTGATGCTGGGTTCTCCACTCAAAAAGAGACGAGCTATTAGGTAACATTTCAATAGGCTCATATCCACAAATATTTCTAAGCATTGGTGTTCCTAATAAGGGTGAAGCAACAACGTGAGCCTCTATTAGGATACTGGCTTTCCATCGCTTTAAAACATGAGTAACCAATATGCCGCCATAGCTATGACCAATTAATGTTACTTTTGTAAAAGAATTATCTTGGCTTAAAAGAGTCTTAATTTCTTTTTCTAATGCTTCGGCAGAGCTTTGAAAACACCCTTCATCAGGCCAGCGATAAAAATACATCTGCCTCTTTTTTGTATCAATTTTTTTGATGGGATATATCCACTCATAGCCTTCACTGCCTCCTCCATGAACAGTAATAAAAATTTCATTCGCCCCTTCTTCCATTGGCTCAAGTGCATTCAAACCATATGGCAAATCGATTAATCTTTTTCCTAATTTTTTAACGGGCACATCATCAATAAAATCACTCATTTTAATGGGGGACCTGGGCGCATTGTCACAACCAATCATTAAGAAGGCAAAAAAAGAAATACAAACAATATGCTTCATAATTATTTAATAAAGTAGGCTACGCTATGATCATCAAAGTCCTTAACACCAACTCTATCAAAGCCCATCTTCTCATGGAAGTTTAAAGAGGGTTGGTTAAGTGGCAGCGTGTTTACCTCTAGCGCTATAGGCAAATCATTGTTGCTAGCTTGAGCAAAAATATCTTTATAAATTGCTTGTCCCAAACCCATCCTTCTATGCGTCTCATCAATAGCAACTCTGTCTACATATAAGAATTTTTTAAGCCTTTGAGAAAAAAATTTATAATTTTCAGATTGATAGGATGAGCCCTCTCTCATACAAATTATAAATCCAACAATCTCTTTGCTGCTTAAAACAAATAAATTATATGCACTAAGGTCTATTAATTGCTTTAAATGGGCCATGGAATTTAGAGGACCAACCTCTGGTGTATTTGCCTGATTTAAATCATAAATTGATTGAAGTTGATCTTCACTGGCTTCACCTGAAAAAGGATGTATTTGGTATTGGGGTTTCATTTTTTCAGGCTAATAGTTGTTAATAAGGTTCTCTAGTTGCTAGAACCTTCTCTAATAATTTCAACATATGTTTTTATACCTATGATAAAACTATTTGTCTCTATGCTCTCGTTTGTTCCATGAAAGCCAGTCATGTCTTCTGGTGCAATTAAAAATGGATTAAACCGAAAAGAATTATCAGCAATCTTTGAATAATGTCTGGTATCTGAAGCTGCAATCATAAGACCGGGCACAGAAACAACATCACCGTAAGTCTTATTTAAAGAGGATGCAACAATATTAAATCCTGGAGAGTTCCATGAGGAGATATCGGATGCCTCCATCCCTCCAAGGGAACGAACTTCGATCTCTTCTGAGCCAACAACCCTTCTTACATGATCGGTAACACTTTCAATAGAGTCCCTGGGATGGAGGCGGAAATTAATTAGTGCAGAAGCTTCTATTGGAAGAACATTGCTTTTGATGCTGCCGTTAAGCATTGTTGGTGCAGTGGTTGTTCTGATCATCGCGTTGATAACGGGGGATGATGACATTTGAAAATCTATGATGCTTCCAAACAACCACCTATTGGCAAATAAAAAACGATAACTAAAGGGCATGTGTTTGCTAACTTCGTCAAACATAGCAGCACTCAAGCCTTCTAGGCTTCCTGGCAAAGGTTCTTTTTCTAGCTTCATGAGCGCTTCAGCCAGCATGGTAACTGCGGTCTTGTTCGGAGGTGTAGAGGAGTGCCCGCCTTCTGCTTTTGCCACAATCATGAGGTTCATAATGCCTTTTTCAGCAACATTTATTGGGGCAATTAATTTATCAACCCCTGGAATAAAGCCTTTATTTACGAATGACCCCTCACCAAGCGACCAATGGAGCTGAATGCCCTCTTGTCTTAATTTTTCTGTTATTAAGGCTGCTCCACTACCACCAATTTCCTCATCATGGCCGAAGCCAAAATACACAGTTCTTTTTGGTTGAAAATTATTTTGAATTAAATACGTAGCGGCTTCCATCAGGCCAATGACTCCACTTTTATCATCCAATGCGCCCCTGCCCCAAATTCTATTGTCGGAAACTGTTCCGGCAAATGGCCCTTCTTCCCAAAGGTCTTCTGTGCCTGGAATAATTGGGACCACATCATAGTGACCTTCAAATAGAATGGGTGCCAGCGTAGAATCACTCCCCTCCCATTTGAAAAGCAATGAGTGCTCAAACCTTTCCAAAGTTAATGCCTGATGAAACTCAGGATATGTTCTTGATGACCATGCAATAAAATTGTCGAACTCCTGCTGAGGAAATTTTTCTCTTTCCTGATAGGAGATGGTTTTAAATTTAATAGACCCGGCCAGATTTTTGATTGCTTGAGCCTCATTAATTAAAATAACGTTGCCCTCTTCTTCGATAAATATGGTCTCACCGGCTGTATGCATCAGCGTTCTAAATAATGCTATTGATAACAACAAAATTAGAATCGCAAAAAATGAGATAAATAGTTTTTTTAACATCCTTTATACGATAATTGTTTTTAAGAGAATTACGAAAGTTCTGGGCGTTTCCCTACAAAGTTAGAAAAGTATTCTTTTATAAATATAAGATCCTTATCTACATCTCCGGAAGGACTAAAGAAATCTCCAAGCTCAATAGTTTTGTTAGAAAAATCAATTCCAGCCATCATAATTTTACTGTTTGTATCATTGGCTATCCTTAAAAACCCTGACTTAAGCTTTTCAACTTTTTTTCTGGTTCCCTCTGGTGAGATGCCAATTATGAATCCCTTATATTTATCAGTTACATTATTAATTTCATTTTTTAGGTCTGCAGGGTTTGAACGATTTACAGGAATACCTCCCATTTTTCTTAACAATCTTCGAAAGCCTTTTTTGAATATTGTGTGCTTTCCAATCCAGTGAAGATTAATATCAAGACTCAAGATCAGTGATATAGCAAGAACAAAATCCCAGTTTGAGGTATGCGGTCCCGCTATAAGAACAACGCGCTCATCCCTTGGAAGATGACCAGTTGTCTTCCAGCCAGTAACTTTCATTACAAATTTTCCAAGCCACCTAAGTGGTCTAGGTCTGTTAGCTCGAAGATGCTCTGGGATGAATATTTTGTATTTACTCATTTGAAATGATCGGTATTATTTAAGTGTCTGGCTTTATTTTTTGATGCCGATAATATTTTCGTACTTTTCAATGCTCGTTGCAATTTTTTGTCTCACCTCATCTTGAGCTGTTTTTTTAGTATTTGCATAGAATGGATGTGGAAGTGTTGCTAACTCTTTTGCTTTTTCCATGACCCTGTCCATAAACTGTTCTTCAGAAACCACCTCATCAATATAACCAACCTCGATAGAGTCCTGAACCGAATAAGCATCTGAATGATAAACAGCTGAATAAAAATATTTTTTGTTTACTCTGGCTTTGAGAATTTCCATGATTTGCATAGGAATATCCATGTTGTTACGAACCTCATTTGCCTGGCATAGATATTGGCCATCAATAGCAATTCGATAATCTGCTGAGCAAGTTATAAATAATCCTAGGGCAATTGAATGTCCTGAGACGGCTGCGACAATTGGCCTATCAAATGAAAATAACTCTAAAAGCATTCGGTAGCCAAGCTGAACCATGCTAGTTATTTTTTCCATATCTCCCGTTGCCAATGTTTTAAGATCAAATCCACCTGAGAATATCCCTTCCCGCCCAGTAATAACAAGCGCTCCTGAATCCCTTGGTACCTCAGCTAAAAGCTCATTAACTTTTTCAAGCATCGCGTAAGAAAAAGCATTTGCCTTGCCGTCGTCGAGCTTGATTATTGAAATATTCCCTTCTTGAATTAGGGTTGCAATTGAATCTGTCATATTTTTTTTAGTATCCACAAACCAAGCCAAGTGCTAATAATAGCTTTAAAGGTTTGAGAAATGATCAAGGGAAGAGAAAATATGAAATCAAGCCAAGGATTCCAAAACCATTCATAAAACCAATCAACGACTGGGAGAACAAATGTTAAATAGTTTTTTATAAATTCTATATTTGATAATGAAAGAGTGTCGTAATCAGAGAAAAGCACGATTTGTATTCCCCATACAACAATAAAAATTTGAATTGGGGTGGTTGCTATACAAAAATATGCAATAATCTTTAGAAAAGCGTTCATATTTAAAACACTATAAAGTGTTTAAAGGAGAAATAAAATGTCAAAAAAAATCAAATTTTTTACGCTGCTAATGGTTGGTATCTCATTTAATATCTCTGCAGGAGAGCCTTCAGGTTCGCATGCTTCAGAAGAGTGGCAAATTTGGGCATATACAACATCAGCCCCAGCCTTTATTGGTGACTTAGCAACAGTCATAGGAGCAGATGGTTCAGTAATCAGAGAGGGCTCAAATGGCTGGAGATGTGAAGCCTTTATGCCTATGCCAAAAAATGGTTTTAATGCCCCACATGATGCAGCTCCAGCATGCTCAGACAAAAACTCTGTGGCATGGGCCAATGCTTACAAAGCCGGAACCATTCCTCAAATGGAAGGTGATGGATGGATATGGATGTTGCATGGCGACTTGGGGGTGGATAATTTTACAGTGGGTACAGACGGGCAAAAAGACGCTGGTCATAAACATTACATTGAATCTGGACCCCACATGATGCTTATGCCAAAAGACCCTTCATCCCTAGACAATCAATCAACGGACTATACGACTGGAGCGCCATACGTTATGTTTCAGGGATCGCCATATGCTCATCTTATGATTCCTTTGGTTGACTATTACTCTTATCAACCAGAGTCCTCACCTAAGAATCAATAAAGCAAATTAAAAAACTTAAACTAGCTCCGCGCAACAAAGCGGAGCTGCTATTTAGATCCTTTTTGCCAAGCCAGCACTGATGCAGGTATGGTCAATAAATATATTAACGCTAAAATATTTATTGTGAACCATAAAAAATTGATCATGCTAAGCGCTATCAAAGAAAATATAACTAAAAAACCAAGTTTTGATTTTATGATAAGCTGCTTTCTTTTTATGGAAAAAGTTGGGATTCTGCTTACCAATAAAGCACTTATTAAAATAATATAGCCTGCTACAAAATTAAGATTTTCATAAGCCCAGTTGTAACCCATAAAAGAGTGAGTAAGTGGCAACAGAATTAAAATTGCTCCAACAGGGGTGGGGATACCACTAAAAAAGTGCTCTGGCTCGCCATCTTCTGTCTTCGATTTCTCTAACCTCACATTATATAAAGCTAACCTTAAGCAAGAAAATATAATAAAAGCTAGGGCGGCAAAAGCACCAATGCCATGATCTTGATTAAAAATAGACATGTATATCAATAATCCTGGAGCGATTCCAAAGCTTAGAAAATCTGAGAGAGAGTCTAACTGAGCCCCAAGATCAGACTCACTTTGAAGGTGCCTTGCTAACATCCCATCTAATACATCGCATACGCCAGCAAATAGAATGCAAATAATGGCTAAATTAAAATCAAGTTCAATAGCAAACCTAATTGAGCTCAAGCCAAAACTAAGACCGGTTAGGGTAATAACATTTGGAAGCAGAACTTTAAAGTCTAATTTTTTCATTTATTATTTTTTTATTATTTTAGTGAAGCTAAAATGGATTCGCCTGCAACAACCTTATCTCCAACTTTACATTTATCTATTGCATCCAACGGCATATAAATATCAACCCTCGAGCCAAACCGAATAAGTCCAAACCTTTCGCCTTGATTCAGCTGATGGTTTGATGCAACAAAACTTAAGATTCTTCTAGCAATCAATCCAGCAATCTGAACAACAACGATTGTCGTGCCATTGTTAGTATTTATGACAAGGCTATTTCTTTCATTTTTATCGCTTGCTTTATCTAAACTTGCATTTAAGAATTGCCCTTTTTTATATACGATGCTCTCCACTACACCCTGCACTGGGCTTCGATTAACATGAACATTGAATACATTCATAAAGACACAGATTCGTTTCATCTTTTTATCCTGCATGAGTACCTCTTCTGGAGGATAGGCCTCATCAATCAAACATACTTTTCCATCAGCAGAACTAATAATTAAACTTGGATCTTGCGGGGTAATTCTTTTCGGGTCTCTGAAAAACCATAGAACAAAAAATGTTAGGAGAAAACCAATTGATGCGATGATTGTTGCCATAAAGTAGTTCAGAAGAATCATGGAGCTTACAAATAATATTGTTGCAAATTTCCAACCCTCTGGGTGGATAAAATATCTTTTATTGTTTTGCTTGCTCATCTGCTATCTCTTAAATCAGTCGTGCATTTTATGTCATAAAGCGGGCTTTTGAAATGAAATGTTAGCTGATACCAATTGTTTGGCTGTATAAAATCAGCGCTGCCATTGAAACCTGAAGCACTAAAGATATCCATAAGATGGTTTTAGTTGTTCTCTTGGGCTGCAATTCCTTATCTAATTTGCTTGTTAAATATAAGGCACCAATATTAATTATTGGCAATCCAAGTGCGGCCCAAATACCAGCAATTAACAAAAGAGTGATCGGATTTGGCAATAAGAAATAGGCAAATGCTGAAAACAAGGGGATGGCGAATGCAATAATTTTAATTAGCCTTGAGCGAGTATTTTCTTTTTCTGCAACAAGACCCATTGAGATGAAATAATCTGCAATTGTTCTGGTGAAGGCTGCTGTTCCCGAAAGCAAGGTTGAGAAAAGAACAAAGAAGGCTAGAGGGATAAAAAACCACTTAGCCCATGTTCCTAAAATTGAAGTGAACATGTTCAAAAGAGTTTGGATAATGTCGCCCTCAGGAGGTGGATAAAGCCCCAGAGCATTTAAGACAGCTGCGCCCAAAAGAAAAAATGGAAGGGTCCCTATGGTCACAAAAAAAACAGTTGCCCAAACGTCGGTTTGCATTACCTTGATCCAAGCTTTAACTTCATTTTGATCGCCGTTATGTTTGGAATAGCCTTTTTCTATACACCAATAGGTGTATGCCATAATTTCTCCGTAGCTAATCCCGGTGAAACCAAAAACTGCAAGAGCTAAGGCAGCATGCTCAAATGGAAATGAAAATGTAAGACCGCTTAAAATTTGTGCCCCCGAAATTGCGTAGGGAGTTGCTTGCATTGAGATGGCAATAATTAAAGTGACGGTTGAAAAAAAGAAAACCATTCCAAGTAAAATTTTTTCCAACGTTTCATAGGTACCAAGGTACAAAATAAACCATGTGATAAAACATGCGGTTGCAACCCATAGTTCAGTGCTAAGTATTGGCATCATCAGATGCCCTGCTTCAGCTACGGCGCCTGCTAACCCTCCCATGCCTGCAACTGATGGAATGACACCAATAAACATGAACCAAACTAACCATGAGGCTTTTTTTTCTCTAAGATTTGTTTTTGGCCCAGGCATATCTGAAAAAGATTCCAAAAAAGTCTGGTTGGTGGCTATAACGTAGCGACTAATCTCAGCTTGAATTAGCGGTTTGCTCCAGAGACTTAGTAATAGCCACCACAACAAAGCAAAGCCAGTTGCAGCTCCCAGCAATGGCGAAAGCGCTATTGAGCCACTCCCAACAACACTTCCGGTCACAATGATGCTTGGGCCAATAAATTTTAAGCGTTGGCTGAAAGAAGTAGGTGCTTTAACCATAATTTTTTTGAAGAAGTACGACGTCCTTTGATTTGATTTCACATTTCCAGTTCCTTTGAGAAGCTATTACTTGAAAAGTTTTTTCACAATAAAAAGTTACATGCGTTGGATCTCTTCGATAATACCAATTCTCAAATTCATCATCAGAAGTTAAGAATGAGGTCATGATACCCAGCCATGCTCCAGGCTTGAGTAAATCATCAAGCCTATTGAATTCTTTGCAAGGGTTATGAAAATGCTCTGCGGTTTCTGTGCAAGTTACAAAGTCATATTGCTTTGATAGCACGTTTTTATCAGGATAAAAAAATGGGTCATATAGAGAGACTTCGTAACCATCTTGAGTAAGCATGTCTGCTAAAGCCGGGCCTGTTCCACAGCCAAAGTCTAGCCCATGTGAGCCAAGAGGTATTTTTTCTTTGAGTGGATCAGAAAGCTTTGAAAGAAATAATCTATACGCTTTATCTTTGATGCCATTATTGTGCTCAAGGTATCGCTGCTCTTCTTCCTCTCGCTTAACTAGATACAACTTATCAAGATACTTGCACCTACAAACTCCGCAACTCCAATAAATCTTATTATCTTGGGTTTTAAAGCTTGAAGCAGCATTAGATCTGCAGAGGTTACAGATCATAGCCAAATAACAGCTTTTATCCCTTCAATGGATTGAAGCATTCCTTGATGTATGCCATCAAAAAAAACATCTCGGGCAATTTCGGCCGTCCATGTCAGTGCGCATTCTTTATCATGGAGAGTTTTCATTGGCTTCTAATTAAACTCAGTGCTCTTTGAAATTTTTCTCTCTCACATAACCCACTCTTGTTGTTTTAAAGTGCTTTAAGGGAACGCCCAGTCGATCAATGGTCTCAATAACCTTTTTTGAAACATTTCCGTAAATCTCAATGGTAAAACCATCAGCCAGCTCAGAATGTTTTTTAACATACTCTTGAACCGGAGGATTAGCGTCATGCTTGATGAATGCTTCGCTGTTTGAATATACTTCTGTCCAAGTAAAAGCAAGAGGATCGTCTGGGTCAGCATCAAAATTATGAAATAGCATGCCGGGTTCACTTAATTCGACAGCATTATCTACCTCATTCGCGATATCAAGATATTCTTCTACCATGCCCTCTTTAACATGAATTCTTGCAATAAGAATAAATGGGTTACTGCCCTCGACAGATTTATAGTCATGATGGGCGGCTTCTGTAAATGAGATGGTAAATATTAATAACATCGATGTAAAAAGTAGTTTCATATTTTCTCCAAAAAAAATTTAATTCTATAGCAAACCATTAAGGTTTAGCGCTTTGCTCTGCCTGAAGCATCACTTCAATTGGTATTTCAAAAGCGCCGCGATTTAAATGCCACATATTGGAAATGGCACTGATATTTAAATCCCCATAATAGTGAGGAAATGAGCTGGTTCTGCTTCCAGGAGGAATGGGAGCCTCATACTTTATTCCGTCATGTATCTTTGCCTGATCAACTTGAAGCAACATAACGGATTCTTCTTTTGCAAAATACAAAGATAGGGTTGCATTAAGTTGAGTTGCTGTAGAGAGATGAACAAAACCATCTTTTTTATCTAGCTCAGTAACTATTACTCCTGCTCTCTGTGCATGCTCCCACTCATCAAGGGTAAGAACTTTATATATTTCATTTTCCACATTGAACTCCTGGCCTTGGCTTAAAATATTCTGAGGTATGCCACATACAAAGAAAAACAACAAGCCTGCTAACATTTTTTTCATTGAGATTTATTGCTTGATTAAAACCACCTTCTGGTTGATTTTATATATTTATCGTAATCATAAGAAAATAAGGCTCTCATAGCCCTTTCTTCGGGGATAATTTGAAATTTTGTTATGTAGGCACAAAACATTAGAGTAAAGATAATGCCGCCTAAAAGATTAAAAAAGACAGCCATTGAGGCTAATATAAAACCCATACCAAGATACATGGGATTCCGAGAATGATTAAAAATTCCATCGGTGACTAGCTTTGTTGCTTGCTCTGGGCTCAAAGGGTTTACTGTAGTTTTACCTTTTCTGAATAACCTAACAGCCGATATTAAAATAAACAAACCTGAAAAAAGTAACAACAATCCAAGATAAGCAGAATAAGAAGACTCAATCATTGGAAAAAAGCCTCGGGTGAAGTAAATAGACAGCCCAAAAACCAAAGTGACTATTGGTGGTGGAATCTTAGTTTCCAATTTATTTTATCCTCCTAACCCTTAAGCTGTTTTTCTTTCCTTCAACCTTCATAACATATCCACTCATAAAACCCTCAGAAATAGAAACTGTTTCTCCTTTTCTTACTGGTGCGCGATCATAGAAATCCTTTACGCTTCGCCAAACCTGCTTATTGTCTAGAGTAATATAAATTTTGAAATTTGCTTGCTTGTTTACATTGGTTATTTTTGCAGTAATGGAAAAATCTTCCGTCGATTTTTCTAGGCCATATTCATTTTCCTTTTGTTGGTCTATTGTTTTAGCTTCTTGATTTCTTGATAGGCTTGTTGAATCTTTGGTTAATTTTTTTTCTTGAAAGATAGCATCATAGCAACGCAGTCTTTCATCTGGAGCGACTATATCTGTGCACTTTTGTATGTCTGTGTCATAACAAAAAACTGGCATGCTTAAAAAAAATGAGCCGGCCAAAACAAGAGCATGCATTGGTTGAGATTGTGTGCGGCTGATTTTAAATATTAATTTATTAATGTAGCTCATTGTTATAAAAATATAACCCCCTAGCCCGAGAAGTCAAAAACTTTTTAAGCTAACTTAGGTCTTTCCTCGGCTTAAACTCAAGCACAGTGGCATTAATGCAGTATCTTGGCATACCATTTGGCCCGTCTGGAAATACATGCCCTAAATGAATATCTGAGGTTACCGATCTTATCTCAGTTCTTCTCATCCCATAGCTGTTATCTGGCTTGGTGTAAACTGATCCCTTTATTGGAGCGGTAAATGAAAGCCAGCCTGTAGAAGAATTAAATCTATCCTTGGTATCAAACAAGGGAGCTCCGCTTAATTTGTCAATAAAGACACCATCTGGGGTATTCTTAAAAATTTCATATTCTTTGCAGAACCTAGCATCTGTACCCTGCTGAAATGCAACCTTATAGGCTTCTGTATCTCCAAGCTTAAAATAACCTAGAGCTTGATAAAACTCCTTGGGGCCGAGGTAGCCTTGATGTCCAAAAACCTCCTCTCCGTTTTCAATAAAGATAATCGTTGGAGTAGCCCATGTGGGTGATTTAATTTGAAGCCCTTCTAGCTGGCTGGCTAGTCTGTATGCCAGCGGAATAGTGCCATGATAGTTTTTTGCAACATCAGCATTAAATTTTTCACAATATGGGCAGTAGCCTTCAGCCTCTATAACTAATATGTGTTTTCCGTTGAAAAAGTGAGAGTTATCAATCTTTGGTACTTCATCTTTTTTTATAAATTTAATCCCCGTCGAGTGATCAGGGCAGTAACCATTTGGATTTTTTACTATATAGTCTTGATGATATTTTTCTGCCTTGTAAAACTTTTCAATTGGTTTAACCGAGGTTGCAATAGGTCCATAACCGGCTGCTGATAAAAGATCCTGATAAGCATTAAGCACCTTATCAATAATTTTTTTCTGCTCCTGTGTTGAATACAAGATAATAGATCTGTATTGGGTGCCAATATCATTGCCCTGTCGATTGACTTGAGTGGGATCATGAGATTCAAAGTAATGCATGAGGAGTTCTTCAGTAGAAATGACATTTTTGTTATAGGTGACTTCAACCACTTCTGCATGATTATTGTTGTTAAACTTATTTTTAAGTTTGGTTATCTCCCTGTAAGAAGCTCGAACACCTTTACCATCGGCATAACCAGAAACTGCATCAATAACTCCTGGTAAGGATTCATAGCCCTTTTCAGCACCCCAAAAACAACCTGAGCCTAAAATAATTTTTTCAGAGTGAACAGTGGCTTCACTGATATTAGAGGCTGCAAGTAAGCCCGCATAAAATGAAGATACGCATATGCAAAGAGAAAGAATTATTTTTTTCATAGATAAGATAAAAATTATAATTCAACTAATCTAGATGCTGTATAAAAAGTGTTGGAACATTATGGGTATGAGATTTAACCGTAGCAACCAATGTTTTTTCTTTGATGCCTTTTTGAATGGGCGTGACTTCAACTCCTGCATCTTCAAGCCTTTGGTGAGCCTTTTCTATATTTTTTACATCCCAAGCCAAACCCCACATCTTGTCATTGGGAGGCAAGTTATCCTCTTGTTCAATTACCTCGATAGTGGTTTGATTTAATCTAAAAAAAAGCATTCTTTTTTGCCAATGCTCAATGGTTTTATCTAAGGCAAGACGCAAACTAAAAATATTTTTATATATTTCTATAAAACCATCAGCATCATTGGTATTGATAACTACATGATCTAATTTATAAGGCTCTGATTCTTTCCGCTCTTCTCGTTGAGGCAAATGTCCATGGGTATGCTCAATGACAAATGAAAAGATCCCCCTTGTTAAATCTGGTGGTAAAAATAGATTTTTCCATTTTCTTATTTTTTGATCAGCTGAGTTTACTCCCTCCCCATCTGTTGGCTCTCCGATAAGGAAGCCTCGATTTTGAAGAGATTGATGAACGTCGTTAATGTCATTTGTTGCAAATACCATTCCTATCGGACCCTCTCCAGCATCCTTTAAATAATAGTTTATTAAATCAGCACCCAAACCTTCGCCGGTTGCAGATAAGAGCTCAAGATAAGTATTTTGAAAATTAAATAAAGTGTTGCTGGTTCCCAGGCTTTTGTGCTCACCGCTCCAAACTGGAGGTGCACCCATGATGAGTTGATAGTTTTGCTTGGCCTTTTCTAAATCTTCAACGGCAATAATTAGGTGATCAAGGCTATTAAACATTTTTAATTCTTTCTGCCTGTTAATACCAAGGTCCCAGCCCAGCCTTCAGTTTGATTTGCGCGCCAACTTTCTACATTGGAAAAACCTGCGCTCTTAAACATTTCTATCCATTCTGCTTGTTGTAACATCAGCATTTTAGTTCCTACCTTTTCTTCCCAGCTATGTGAATCTCTATTTTCATAATAAAGATCTATTCCCGCGATCAGTCGCCCTTCTTTAGCAAGCCATGAATTAGAAATTTTTTTTAATATAGATTCTGGATCTTCTAAATAATACAAAACTTCCATGGAATGAATAAGATCAAATTTTTTTTGAGGTTCATAGTCATGAATGTTGGCAAGAATATAATTCTCTTTGTTTCCACGGGCTTTTGCATTGGCAATCATTTGATCAGCGCCATCGATACCGAGAGCTTTTTTACATAATGGGTCGTCAATAACTTTTCTAACTACCCAGCCGTTACCGCAGCCCAAATCTAAAAAAGTGAAATTCTTATTGATTCTATGCCTTTCTTTCAAAGCAAAATCTAGCATCTCGGTCACAGCATCAGCATGACCCCTTTCCATTCCAAGATCTTTATCGAGCTCAGCCCATTCATTAAAAACTGCTATTGCATCTTTCATGGTGTTTAGCTGATGAACAAATAGCTAATCGTGGCAAGCACAGTCAAGTTTTCTACAAACTTGATAATTCTTAAAATGTGAAAAAGCAATAATGCATGAGCCTATTAAGGTTAATGCTTTTTCATTAAATGCTCCTAATATGTTAGGACCAAGAAGCACAGCCAGAAACAAAAAAACCAAACCAGATGCCCCCAAGAATAGAACCCAAGATATTTTATGATTTCTATATCCAGCAATTAAAGCATACAAGCTTACTGGAACTACAAGTATCAACAATAGCTGATGCACAAACGTGCTATCTATTGAGATGGTCAGAAACCCAGAGCTTAGAATTAAAAATGATGGAACAAAAAGACAGTGCAGGGCACACACAAAAGATAGCACCATTGCGAATTTATCTGAGTTAAGCTGAGTATTCATGATTTAGAAGAAACCTGATTCTATTTGAGATACTCACTAACTGCAAGCAATTCATCAGATGCTTTGAGATATAAAAGTCTTATTTTTTACCAATTATCTCGCAGTTTTCGCAAACCTATAAAAGTTTTTTCATTGTCTAAATTTTCAGGCCTTGTGTTAAAGCTCGCAGCAATGCCTGCTCTAACCTGAGCTGAATTCAACCTAAAAAAGACATTGATTTCTCTTTCCAAGCCTATGTCGCTCACAAAACTTTCGGCATTGAGACCATTTTGAAACTTTTCACGCAGCAACAAGGCCTGCTCATTATCAGGCTCTCTATCAAGGGTAAACTCTAAATTATTTTCAATGTAGTCATGGCCCGGAAAAATTCGGACATTGTCTGCAAGGGGAAAAATTTGATCTTCAAAAGTTTTATAAAGAGTTTTTGGCTCACCACCAAAATCACATCTGCCCACCCCGGCATTGAATAATGTATCCCCGCAAAATAATGCCGGCTGCTCTTTGGTGTCTCCTTGAAAATATAAGCAAATATGACTCATGGTATGTCCGGGTGTATCCATAACCTTTAAACCAAACTCACCGCAATGTAACACCTCACCAGCGCTCAAACCTCTATCTACATCAGGAATGGCATCTATGGCATCTTTGTGAGAAACCAATTCAGCGCCAGTTGCAGCGATCACAGGACCATTGCCGCCAATGTGATCATGATGATGATGGGTGTTGGCAACGATTTTTATTTTCCAGCCCATTTGATCTGCCGTCTGAAGACATAATGCATGATCCAAGGGGTCGATAGCTATGGCTGAAGAAGTTTTTTCACATGCCAATAGATACATGTAATTGCGCAAGTTATTCCGAATAGGTATTTGTTTTACAAGCATTTAAAAATTATATAACAAAGGATGACAATGGCACCTTAGCCAAGCAGCGCCTCCAATCAAACCAAAAAAATTTATAGCAGGTCAACGATCTTCTTTATTTCTTTTATGTGGTCTGTTGTTGTCCTGCAACATCCTCCAATGACAGAGGCTCCTCGATGAATCCATTCAACCGCAAAATCTTTATACTCAATAGGGGTAATTGGTTGATGATTATGATAATGCCAATCATCGGAATCACTTACAAAACTCTCAATGTCATTTTTTTTGTATATTGAAGAGTTGGCATATATGCCAAAGCTTTTCTCTTCCTTGAGCTTTTCGATGGCTAAGCTTGCAGTGTCAGCATGGACACAATTGACCAGCTGGCAATCTATGTCTAGCTTCAAACCTTCACTGATTGCAAGGTCTAAAAGCTCTGTGCTTGGTAATCTATTGAGCTTATTGCCTCTGGTGGTCCAGCTTAACCAGACAGTATCGGTATAATGTTTGGCAATTGATGCAGCGATGGTGCCCTCATAGATCGATGACATGGTTTCACAAATAATCACGTCAACTTCATTTTCATAGGTTTGGCCTAAGGTCTCATAAAATTCTATTAGCTCGCTTTCTTTTGAAGTTAAATCAGGTCGAAAAGTGACATGAATTGGGGGGTAGCATCCTGCAATCTTGGTTTGCGTTCCAGTTTTTATTATTGCTTCTTTGCACAGCTCCAACGCTCGCTTTGCCAAATCATCATATGTTGGTGCGGATGGCTCGCGTTTCAATAATTCAGGAGTAGCTTGATAGTTTGATGTGGTGATAACATCCGCCCCGGCTTCTATGTTATCTATGTGAATTTGCCTAATGGCTTCTGGATTGTGAATAAGACAGTGGGCTGACCATATGGATGTTTTAAAGCTTGGCAGGTGTATGCCACGATTTTCAAGCTCTGTGCCTATTGCGGAGTCTAAGATTAAGGGTTTCATTATTTTTGTCCATTCAAGCACATATTTAGTATATTTGTTCCCTTTTTTTAAGCTTGTTTGTTTGACGTAAAGATTTAGGCATTGTTTAGGCTCTTCCACAAATAAAGGCAAAGATAGGTTCTGTATGGAGAGTAGTGATGCCCTGAATAAGTCTTGGAATTGAAAAAATTTATCAGCGCTTTGTTGATTCCAAGGTCGCCTTCTAAGAAAACATCTGTATCTTGAATATAGAACATTCTTACAACCCCTAAAGTCCATGGACCCACCCCTTTAAGCTTTAAAAAAAACTCCGTAAGTTCTTCTAAGGACATTTGTTTTAAGTCATCGATCGTCATTTTTTCAATGCCTTCATCGTTGATGATTCCAAAAATGTAGGATGCTTTAGGTTTTGATAAGCCCAGATCTTTTAAACTTTCTAATGTAATCTGTGATTGGCGCCTATCTAAAAAAATTTTTACTTTTTGCCAAATAGACTGCGCCGCCTTGGTGGAGACCTGTTGACCAATGATAGTTTTGGCTAAAAAATGTTTTAATGATAGCGAGGGATCTATTCTTGTTTTTATCGATATAACCTCTGTGCTTTGCATGAATTTATAAAATGCATGGTGCTTTTCCTGTTTTGCGATATTGAGTAAAAAAGCATGGGCTTTTTTAGCACTCATTGATTGTCCTGGAATATTTTGTTTGTAATGGCACTTTCTAATATCTGCAAAATTACGAAATTGGAGAAGAGTGATGGGCTTTAATTTTTAACAATCCTTCGTAACTAGCAAGTAAAAAGGTAAAGGCAACCAGGGTGTTTGCATCTGAATCACAGGGCTTAAAACTTAAAGCGCCCATGGCGATTATAAAATTATTTTCTGGCAGCACATTAAGCTCAACCAACTCTATTGCTTCCCAAGGTTTTAAGGCAAATCCATTATCTTCTTCGATATCGCCTTTTACAAAATAAGACAGGGCTTGCTCTTGTGAATTTCTAAATATTACTTCTTTTGTGAAGGTTGGCTTAAACAATACTTTATCATTGGCAAAAGCATAGTGCGTTGATAGAAATTCTTCTGCGCATTTTTTATAGTCTGCGCCATCAAGATAAGTCTTTCCTATCTCAATCACCCCTTCTTTCCATGAATGTAAAAACTGTTTTGCTTGATTCAAGACCATAAGTGTTTTGTGTGCTATTAAATATCTAGTCCGCTGTTTTCATTTAACGGTATGACAACATCCATAAGTTTTGGAGAAGGCAAATCCAAAGAATTCATTATTTGAATAAATTCTTTTTTGGTTTTATTTGCCATTCTTGGATTAAAATTTTTTTCTTCAAATATGGTAGATGAGGTGTTTCCATTATAGTCATGTCCAGGATAAACAATCGTTTGCTCATCTAATGTAAAAAGTTCGTTTGTGATGGAATCATATAACTCACCAGGATTTCCATTTTGAAAATCTGTTCTTCCATTTCCTCTTATCAATAGTGTGTCCCCAGTAAAAACTATATTTGGCTCTGTTGCTGAGACTAAAAAACAATATGAATCGTCAGTATGTCCGGGTGTAAATATTGCTTTTATTTCTATTTCGTCTAAAAGAATAGCTTCATGGTGGCAAATTGTTTGCATGGAAGAGTTTGCTTTTTTGCTTCCATTGATGGTTGTGCATCCAAAATCTTTTTTAAGTTGACCGGATGCAGATCTATGGTCCGCATGAATATGAGTATCAATAGAGTAATCTAGGTTTATATTTAGCTCATGAATCAGCTTGCTATATATTGGGATTTGATCAAAAACCGGATCAATAATGGCTGCATTTTTTTGGGCTGAAATGATTAAGTATGTATAAGTTGATGATTCTTTATCAAAAAACTGTTTTATCTGCATATAAATTATTTGTAAAAAGTAATATATTTTTATCCATTTTTTTTATCATCTAAGGAATATGGCATTAAATATCTTTCAAGTAACTTTTTCAACATGCTTTTTGTGTCTTTTCCTCTATACCAGAAAACATTCCTATAATCTTTTTTACAGTCAATATCTCTCTTAATAATTTCCTTTTCCATTATCAAGTAATTATCCAATAAAAGTTGTTTGGTTGCATATGGGTCTGCAATAGGAAAATAAAAATAATGGCACAGGTCCTCGTTTGTTTCATTGGACCAGTATTCTTTAAGGGAGTTTATCTCTTCGGCGGTTACTTTTCTGCAACCAATTGTTTTATTAATCAGGGGAATATTTGAAAAGGTGCATAAACTGTCTAAATTGTAGTCATCATCTGAATGAACATCTTGAATCTGAAAAAAAATTAATATTGAGAATAATGTTTTAATCAGAACTTTCTTCATCACACAAGACTATTCCTGACCAACCAGGAAAGATTTTTTATTAAGTTATCAGCTTGGGTATTATTCCTAGTTGAGCAAGAATACCAAAGACAATTAATAATATAATACTAGAGATTATTACAAGGTTCTTCTTTTGAATCCATTCAAATAAGTTATCTATTAATGATCTTATCCATTTATCAGCTTTATCCATCCATTTAACAGCTTTTCTTGTCCATGAGTCAGTCATATCAATTAATAATAGAGAAAGTGCTGCGATAAGAAGCCAAACCACACCATTAAGAATCATATCTATAACCCAACCAATTGCTATCCAGTTTATTTCCATTATGATTTATTCAACAGTGACTGAGTGTTTTTGTTTGATCTGATAGTTCTATAATTTGAATTGCTTTTTCTTTATTAAACTTAAATTTCATAAAAATATTCTGTCATAACTCCTTATAAATGTCCTATTAATACACATAAGAGACCGCAACAAGTCATATCAACACCTTATGACTTCCGCTAGCACGAAAAGATAGGTGAAATTTTTAGAGTGGTTTTTACCGGAGTTATTTTTTGGTGATTCTTGAAACCCCCGCAGAATGCGGGATTAAAATGAAAGACGGGTTAAACTTACTCCACCGTGACTGACTTGAACAAAACAGAGAATTAGTTTTTTTATTCTGAAATCCTTTGTGGAAATTCTGATAAAACTTTATATATTTTTCTTCCATACTTATAAAAGTAGCATTATCGATGTCCTGATGAGACCCAAGAAACCAACAAAAGTTAGTGCCATACCACCAATTCTTAAAAACATATT
>Ga0255766_10001143_pt1 | contig 24528 bp, 33 predicted proteins | sample 071ome_23_FD_179966 | JGI IMG/M metagenome (GOLD analysis project Ga0255766, IMG submission 179966) | Coastal salt marsh microbial communities from the Groves Creek Marsh, Skidaway Island, Georgia - 071403BT metaG (version 2) | ecosystem: Environmental > Aquatic > Marine > Intertidal zone >... | reverse complement strand
TATAATTTACAATTATTTTGTAGGATTTTATAATTAATTTACAGATATATTGTAGGATTTTATAATTTACAATTATGTTGTAAAGTTTTATAATTAATTTACAATTATTTTGTAGTATTTTATAATTTACAGTTATTTTGTAAAGTTTTATAATTAATTTACAGTTATGTTGTAAAGTTTTATAATTAATTTACAGATATATTGTAGGATTTTATAATTTACAATTATTTTGTAGGATTTTATAATTAATTTACAGATATATTGTAGGATTTTATAATTTACAATTATGTTGTAAAGTTTTATAATTAATTTACAATTATTTTGTAGTATTTTATAATTAATTTACAGTTATGTTGTAGGATTTTATAATTTACAATTATGTTGTAAAGTTTTATAATTAATTTACAATTATTTTGTAGTATTTTATAATTACAGTTATGTTGTAAAGTTTTATAATTAATTTACAATTATTTTGTAGGATTTTATAATTACAGTTATTTTGTAAAGTTTTATAATTAATTTACAATTATTTTGTAAAGTTTTATAATTTACAGATATATTGTAGGATTTTATAATTTACAGTTATTTTGTAAAGTTTTATAATTAATTTACAGATATATTGTAGGATTTTATAATTAATTTACAGTTATGTTGTAAAGTTTTATAATTAATTTACAGTTATGTTGTAGGATTTCATAATTTACAGTTATTTTGTAGGATTTTATAATTAATTTACAGTTATGTTGTAGGATTTTATAATTTACAGTTATTTTGTAAAGTTTTATAATTAATTTACAGTTATTTTGTAAAGTTTTATAATTAATTTGTAGGGGGTATAAATAAACTTGCAATCATTTAAATATAAAAATATTTCTTTATACCATTTTAAACCATCTTAATATTTTAATACCATTAGATACTAATTCAATTATACTATATAAAAATATAATACCTAATAATATAGATATAATAATATTATTTACATCGGTCATTTATATTGTATTAAGAATAAATGAAAAATAAAAAAGATCTTAAAATTATAATTCCTAAAGTTGATATTAATAGCTTACATTATTCAATTTTTAAATATGAGACTATTCCTATGATGAAAAAACAGTATAAAAATAAAACAATTGATGAATTACGTAATATTTATAATAAATTATGGATTATTGAAAGTAATAAAAAACCAGTATATAAAATATAATTTATTTTTTCTTTTTTGAAAAATATATAGTGTATAAGTAATATAACGCAATTAAAAATATTATAGCACCTACAATTGTTGATATTATACTTACCATCATTTGAAATCTATTATAATTTTTAACATCTTTACAATAATCTGAATTATTATCTGCATCACATTTAACACCATATTTCATACCATCACCTATACTAGCATTGCCACCTGATGTAGCTACACTACCACCTAAATAACCTAAACCTCCTGCTATTAATCCTTGAGTAGTATCACTACTTGAAGATCCTCTTGATCCACCTCTTCCACGCATTTTTATTTTTAATAAATATAAAAAAATGATTACATTATTATATAAATATACAAATCAAAATGTCAATTATTGCTGAAAATCGTATTAATAAAATTTATCAATATATTGAATCCGGTCCTTATACCATAGAATTTAATTTGGAATTTGGTAAAGGCGTAGATTCTACTATTGATCCTAATGATTCACGTATGGATTACACTACTGATAATAATTTTCTTATTGATGAAGTTGTATTTGATGATGGGGTTAAAAACTATCGTGTTATTGGAACTGAAGCACCTATCGTTTCAAGGATTTCTAATTTGAAAGTTCGTAATGCAAAAGAAGATCCTGATTATACTTACAATTATGGTATTGGGTTTGCTATTGATAAAGAAGAACCTAAGTATCGTGACAATATTTCTTCAGAACCTTATAATATTGAACGTGATGGTTGTATGTGGCATATTCGTGCTAATAATGGTAATGTTATTAATCTTGATCAAAATGCTCGTGCTAGGTATCAAATGTATCTTAAAAAAGCTAAAAATGTTGGTGAAGAACTAACTGAAGAAGAAAAAGAATATGGTGTTGAAGAAACTACTGATAATACTGGATTGTTCTTCATTACTATTATGGTATGTGAAGGTAAAACTTATAATGAAATGCTAACACGCTCTATTTCTAAAGGTGCTACTCGTGGTGGTCCTACACGTAGTCGTAATACTACTCGTGGTGGAGACGATTATGATAATGGACGTATTGGATATGGTAGTGTTGCTACTACTTCATCAACAATTAGCACTATGAAGTATGTTGATAGTCCTAAACTTGTTATTCCATTTCGTTTTAAAGTTCTTAAGGATAGTGAAATTACTTCTATTATGGGTTCTAAGGATCTAGCTTCTGCTAGGAATGCGGAAGAACTACAAAAAACATATCAACCTAGGGTGTTTTAATTATTTAATATATTTTTTTGAAAATCTTTATGTTTAAATTGTAAAGCTTTATCTACATATATTGATAATAATTTATAATCTTTAGTTTTATTATTTGAAATATATTGTAATATACAATTTACAATATCTTCTTTTAGTAGTTCCTTATCTATTTTTTTATTATGTATTTCAGCATATTTATTTACTAACTGTCTAGGATCTTCCAAACCATCTAAGTAATTTTGAATATAAGTATCCATAATATAAAGATTATATTATTATTATTTTATATATGCCAATTAAAACTGTTACAATTTCTAATGAATTATTTCACGGTTTTTCACGAACTATAAACACTGCTAATTTTTCATCATTTAAAGGATTAGGATATTATATGAAAACACAATTAATAGCACACTTAGAACTTGCAAATCTTGAATTACTGGTAATCAAAGCTAAAGAACTTGATTTACATTCTCACGATTTTAAATTTTATGCCGAATTGGTTGATAGTGATATAGACAATATTTTTTTATGCCATCACTAAATAAAATGAGTGAAGACAATATCATTTACGTTGTAAGACTTATATGTCTTATCTTTCTATTAGTTGTTTTATTTTATCAACAAGATATTAATCATAAAATTAAAGAACCTATTATTCAAATTATAATTGCACTTATAGTTATCTTTGTATTCATCTTTATTGATCCATTATCTGGTTTTTTTATTGCTTGTGCTGTATTTGTAATCTATTATAAGTTTTATGTTAAAACTGATATAAAATTAGCACCAAAAGATACTAAATATAAAAAAAATAGTATTCCATATGGAAGTTATATTACGGAAGATCATTTAAATATGGCGCAAAATAACACTATTGAACAACCTTCTGAATTTGAACTCAGTAAAATGCAAATATTTAATAACCCAAATCCTGGACAAATTATGCCTGGTTATGAAAAACCTTTTAATGATTATTAATAATGGTGTTGTGAATACATAACAGGTTGTGGTTGATTATATATAGGTGCAGTTGCAAAAAACGATTTTATTGTAAAAAATATAGTTATTACCAATGTTATAAATACTGCGGTTATATCCAAACCTAAATTAACATTGTATTCTGCTATACTATAATCTGATCTATTTAAAAATGTATATATTAAACTTATTGTTGCGTATGTTAAAAATAAAACACCTAGATATCCTATAAATGCTTCATACGATTTATAATATGTATATACACCTATTATACCTACAACAACAGCAGTAATACATACAGTTATAATAATTACTATATCATTTATTTCATGCTTTTCATTAAAAATCATACTTTTGTATTATATATAATATTAAATATAATATCAAATACTTAATATATATCTTGTATTCTTCAATATAAGATATATTAATATTTTTGAGTATATCTTCCATTTGATTTGATTGTATTCCTATTACTGCTATGATCATAACAAATGTTAGTATCATTATTTTTTTATCATAAAAAGTATTTATAAAACTACTTTCAGTCTGAACTGGATAATTATATTGTGGTTGCGGTATTGGTTGCGGTATTGGTTGTTGTATTGGTTGCGGTACTGGTTGTTGTATTGGTTGTTTAGAAGCACTTTCTGCCATATTACCTAGTATTTCTTGAACAATTGGATCTTGAATATCATCATTTGGTTTTACATTATTTTTAACAGGAATACTATTTATTGGAGTTGTCATTTGATTGCTCATTTTACAAAAAATATTTATATTTTTTTATGTTTATTTAACACACTAAAAGGTTCGTAAATTGGTAATTCTTTACCATTACATTTTTCAGGTATAGCTTTATTCTTATAACATATACCATTCAATTTATAAGTTTTACCATCTTCTTTATGTATATTTGGTGATACATATCTTACGCAATTCTTACATACTGGTTTTAATATCATAGCCAATCCTAGACCTAATATAATACTAATAATTATATTTCCTTCTTTTGTGTATAACAACTTATTGATTATCTCTTTCATAATTTCTTTACTAGTATTAAATATTATTATGAATAAGACTTTTATTCTTTTAGCTATTAGTATTTTTATATTTTTCGTTATAATATTTAGTATTATATATATTGCTATTAATAATTCTGGTAATAAAAAAACTACTACAAAACCTACAAAAATTACTGAAAATGAATTAGAAAAAGCTCTTGAAGAATCTACTGAAATATACGATGAATATTCTGGAAATCCTAATTACAACTTAATTAATGTAGAATATCAAATATTAGGAACATTATCATCACTTGAAGCAGAACCTGAAACTATTATATTACCATTATACGGCAAAAGAGTTAAATCTTATAGATGGAAATACTATACATTAGTAAATGGTCTTAAAATAGATATTAAAAAAGAAAGAAATAATTCATACGAATCTTGTATGAAAGAATGTGATACAATTTCAAATGAAGATATTGTTAAAGTTCCGTCTTATACAAATACCGAATTTAAAGTCCAACTTTATGATTACGAACCTCCTTTTTAAGTTCATCTATTTCTTTATATAAATCTTTAAAACATTCTACAAATAAACCTGCTAAATTATTATATAATACTCTCATCTTACCATCGTGTTTTTTTACAATTACTTCTGGTATTACTTTTTCTATTTCTTGTGCTATTAAACCACAATATCTTCTATTATCATTAGTATCATTACGATCAAACGTATAACCGTTCAATTGTTCTACTTTATATCGCACATCTTCTATTTTTTCTAAATTATATTTGTAAGAAATATCTGAATCGGTAGATACATCGTGTGTTGCATATACTGAACCACCCACTGTTAATACATTGCTATTTATTTTATCTAAAGGTAAATCATCAGGATACCCTACTAATAATTTACGTATATGTGTTAGATATTCTTCAGTAGCTGTGCCTGTATCTTTATTTATATTTGAATAATGTTTAAATCCTTTATCCTTTATATTACTATTATCAGGATTCCCTATAAAAATATCTGGTTTTGAAAATACTTCATTACCTAATGTTGCCCATTCAGTTGTTATAGTTCTATTAGTATGATCCGCAATAGGTTTTAAATAATACGCAGATGTATCAATAATATTACTAGAATTATCTGGTAATATTATTTTATACGAATTTTCTAATGTTAAATTTTCACTTAATTCTATATCCATATACGATGATAAAGTATATCCTCCTTGATTAAACGCACACAAACGCACCATAGGATTTACAACTAAACCATTTATATCTGATATTTTACTATCAGTATGATTTATAATATTTGATAAACTAGTTTTATCAATGTTAATACCTACTACACCTGTATGTGTATTAGTTTGTAGTTTATTTTCAACAAGTATTAGAAACTCATTATGATAAGGACTATTTTTAACATCTTGAAAATTATTTATTACAGATTGCGTATAATATAAATTACTATTCATTAAATGTAATGAATGATATACAGAAGGTGTATTCTTTGATAAACTATAAGTTGTATAATCAACAGAAGGTAATGGAACGTCATTATTAAATAATCCAAACTTTAACATATGATTTTCAAGTAAATTAGAATCATCTACATTCTCATTTATATGACATACAGCATATGGTATGGTATCTCTTGTTGCTGATAATTTATAATAATCTTTAATACTTGGTTGATCTTCATTTATTATCAGTTTTGTGCGAATTTTATCATCCTCATTAAAATAATCATTCCATCTTATACTATTATTTATTGATAAAGTATTTACAATATTAAAATTAATATTATCACCATCATATAATATATTTTTATTGTTTTTCGTATATTCTATATGAAACTTCAAATCTTTAATTATAAATGGTTTGTTTTGTTGTTGAGATTCTTTAAGAGCAATACGATATCTTGAATATTTTTTAGTGCTATTTATATTTTGTATCTTATATTGATTTACTGTTTTTTCATTTTCAAATGTTATATGTTGTATTAATTCCCATCCATTATCATATCCAATTATGGCAAAATTATTTAAATAATTTTTAGCATTATATGTATATAAAGTTGGTATAGCATCAATGTCAGTTATTCCATCTATATTAAAACTATTAATAATATCTTGATAATAATTTTTCAATAAATTATCATAATCTTCAAATTCTATATCATAAAAAGAAATTTGTTTTAATAATACTTTTTCAGGAACTTCATATTCATAATAATCTAAATAATTACTTGAATATTCATTATTACTATAAATTAATTTAATTGTTCTATCAGCTTCAATATCGTTTGGATCTGATGTAGGCGTCGCAAATTTTAGTGTTTGACTTTTTTTTTGGGTTTCATTATAAAAATTACCAAATCTAGAACTTATATATAAATTAAGTTTTGCATTTAAATCAAGAAATTGTATTTTTAAATTACAATCAAAACTCTCTCCATTGCCCTGTATTGAATACTTACTATTACTATATATTAATTGAATAGAACTATCTGGTGCAGAGGTATCTTTAACAGGCACAAAATTAAACGGATGTCTTATATAATACGGTTTATTATTATTACTATATGTTAATGTAAAAGCATCATAATCTGTATTAAAACTAATAGTATATTCTTTATTAATCTTTGGTTCATATGATAACATATCAATTACATCATCTTGTATTATTTTACCATCTAAATGTGTAAATTTATCTATATCATTATTCCATCTTAATATATTTGAATTAATATTTATATCTCCTTTTACTTCTAAATTACTTAGTATTGTTAGATTTGATGTTATTTCCAAATTATCTACTTTATTCTCTTTGTATATAATACCATTTGAATGTTTCATTAATTTATCAGTATTATCAAGGTCGGATAGGTTTAATAAATATTTAATATTCACATTAGAATCATATTCTACTTGAATTACTGAATCATCATCATATTTTGTATAAACATATGGTATATATTTAGTATCCAAATTTGATCTTATATTTGATTCTATATTCTGTATTCTTGCAGGATTAAAAGTTTGATCAAGACTATTTAGCATTGTATAATCATATTCATCAAAATAACCTTCCACAATACTATATTTTATAGTAGGATCAGTGCTAATAACTTCATTTACTGTTTCTAATACTCTATTGCTTGATACAACATCGGTATATACAACATTATTAAGAATTAATTTATCAACTGTTAATGTATTTACATTTTGAATACTATTATTATACATATCAATATCATACTCATTTATTAATCTTTCATTTGTTGTAAATAATTTTATCCCATTAAATCTCATTGCTAATCTATAATCATCACTAAATACAAAAACTTCATCTGTATTTGGTGACTCTGTGGCAGTCATCTCATTTTTTTCATCTTCAAAATAAGTATTATCTATTAATACAGATTCTACTTGTATTATTAATTCGTCTGATACAAAAGAGTTATTATTTATACTATGTTCGGCTATAAATTCATCATAAGTATCAAAAATGTTTTCATAAAAAAAATATGCATTTTTATTAAAAACTTGATAAAACTTTATTTTATGCGGAAAAACACCTTTATTAGCAGTATTATAACCATAAAACTGATATCCTGATACATTATTTTTATTAGTAAAATTAATATGTAATAATGCACCATTTAAATTTGTTTTTTCAATTATTATCAGATCAGTATTATAAAATTTATATTGATCTAATATTTTTTTTTGCTCAGATGTTAATCTATTATATGTATTTGTTGCAATATATTCATTATAATCAGAAGCTACTCTACGAATATTTGAATCAAAATAATCTCTAGAATATGCTGTAACTGATAAGGTTTCAGAAATAGGAAAATTTGCAACAGTTGGAAAATATATATTATTTATATCATTTTGATTTCCATCATATTCACCTTGAATTATTACATTAGAACTATTTAAAATACTTTTATGAATGTAATTATTCTCATCAATCCTAGTTATATCTTTCAATCCTAATGTATTATATTCAGTTATTATTTCATTAGAACTTACATAATCAATAGTAAAATTATGATCTCTATTATGTATATCTATTTTGATATTACTTTCATTATTTTGCAATTTCAGTAAATATTCACTGTCTGTATTAGATCCAAATATACTATAATCCTCCATTATTTAACGCTTTATTTAGTTTATTATAACTACCTATATATATTTTATCTTTAAACACAAAAGGATATTTTGTTGCTTCTTTCGGTTTTATTTCTTCTAATTGTTCTTTCGTTAATGTTTCGATCTTTATAACAGTATAATCTATAAAATAATCATCTAATAATTCATTTACCATATCACAAAATACACAATCTTTTTTACTTATTATTACATAATCGGTTTTAGCATTTTGAATTAGATCCATTTCTTATTTCTTTGCGTAATTCTTTTATACCTTCTATCAATAATCCTATCATATTACCATATTGTATTCCCAGTATATTATTATCTACTACAACTTCAGGTATTACTTCTCTAACATCTTGAGCTATTAAACCTATTTCATTTGATTTTGATAATTTATTAAAATATGATACACCATTTAATCTATCTATTTTATCTAAAGCATTTTCAATTCTATTTATATTATCTTTAATTCTTCGATCAGAACCTGTTGTTGTTCCTAAAGCACATATTAATCTTTGATGCATCGTTATATCATCTTGATTTAGTGACATTATTGGTGTAGTTTGTTCGGTAAATATTACATTACTTGTATAATTTATATTCTTAATACCTTTCAATCTTCCTTCAGTGAATACATAATCATATTGAGTTGTTATTGTTTTAATATCAGGTGTTTGTTCTATTTCATTTAGTGTCAGTGTTCCATCCCCATCATTATCAGAGTCATCATCAAAATCATAATTAGAATATTTAAATTCATCATATTCTGGTTTTATACTTAATATATTACTATCGGTATGAATTATATTAAAATTATTATCAGTTTTACCTATTTTATAATTATCACTTTGACCATTCGTTGTTATATTTAAATAAGAATTAGTTGAACTACTTTGTAATGCGATAATATTCGAATAATTCGGGTTTGCTTTATTACCAAAGATCACACTTGTATATGTATTTTTATCATCAAAAGCATCTGTATTTATAAGAATACTGTAGGCGCTTTCTGTATTAATATACAAATGGTCACTTTTAATATTTATTGAATTAAAATTTTCATTACAAAATATTAATGATTCATAATCTTGTAATTTACCTGTACATTCTATATTCTTAACAAATAATGTATCTATTGTTAATTTACTTTCATTAGTTATATTTAATATTTCTTTTAATGTTGTATCATCTTGATAATTTATATTAAAATTACTATTATGTCCGGTTATATAATAACTCTTAGTATCTTGATACGTTGTTAATTTTATATGAGATTGCGGTTCTATTATATCTATAGACACATTACAAGTTTTATCAATTGTATAATATTGTAATGTTATTGGATTAAAATTATATGTATGTTCAATACCATCTATAGTATCAGTTTTATTTATATTACTTATTGTAATACTTTCTACATTTGATCTATACTTTTCATTTAAGAAATTAATTTCATATATATCATTGCCTTGTGGATTTATTTCTAGTGTTGAATGTATTCCTGATATAATATTCGTATTAATAGTATAATTTGTAACTAAATTAACATCTGCTGTAAAATCATAATTACAATTTTCAGGATGATACACGGTAAAATCTATATTACATATGTTATAATTACTTAATAGTTTAGATGATTCATCAATACCATTTAAATATATTTCATAATTTGATTCGTTAATATTAGAAATTATTAAATTATTTAAATCATATATAGTTGCTACTTTAATTATTGCACTAGGATGATCCTCATTAGATGCTTCATAAATATTTGACTCTAAATTAACATTTGTTAATATTGAATATGTATTACTTAAATATTCATTTAAATCTGTTAAATTAATATTAATATTTAATGTAAAATTTGATTCGTTAGTATGGTTAGTAATAAATACATTGTAAATATTTGAATATTCTCTATCACCATTTATATCACTATTACCTGTAAAATTACAATTATAAAATGTTTGTTCTATCAATATATTAGAACTGGTTTTAATATTCGATGGTTTGTAATTTGTTGTAGTTTTATCTAAATTAAATGTTATTGAGTTAGTATCGGTTATTGGTTCTTGATCTATAATTTGATCAGTATCAATATAATATTTTTTAGTATTATCATTAGTTGTAATATTATTTTCAATAGTAATACCATAAATATTACTATTACTAATAGCTAAAGATGCTGAAGGATCTTCAACATTAATACCAAGCCCATTATCATTAAATGTAAGATGTTTATCATTATGTGTTATCTTAAAGTTTGCGTCAGTATCAATATCCCATTCGTTATTTTGCGTTTTTAATTTAATATTAATTAATTCTTTATTTTTTGTTTCCAATAACAATAAAGAATCTTTATTATTATCTAAAATATGAAAAAATGCATTACTATTATCATTATTATTTACAGATGATAATGTAGTATATATTTCAGTATCTTTTTCTGTTATTTTTAAAGGTGTATTTTTATCACCATTTTTATATTTAAAATCAATACCAAATTCACCTTTATTATTAAAATATTTATAATATAAATCAACATAGTTTTTATTATCCCAATAATCAGGTATAGTCCCACTAGTAGTCCCACTATTTAAAATAGCTAAACGAATACTTGATTTTACATTTTTATTGTAATCAATGTTGCTTAAATTATGAGTTGCTTTTAATGCTAATAAAGGTGGTTGTTTATCATTTACACTTGAATTATCTACCGGCATAACAATATTAACATTTGCATCAAATTGCTTAGTTACCTCACTAACTTTTTGTTTATGTTGTATAGAGTAATTTGCTAAATAGTCTGTAAATCCAGGGTTATTTTCAGCATCATTTTTAAGATAATTAGTAGTATCATAAGTTCCTATAAACATTGAAGATTTACGTGCTATTAAATTAATTATTCTACTTGCAGATGACATTGATATATCATTTTCTTGCACTACATTTGGAAAATAACGATCATTTAATACACTTGCATTTCCAAGTATTGTACTTAAATCAATGTTATTTGATGAAAATACAGCACCATTTAATTTATATTTTCCTGTTATATCAATATCACCTTCAATAAATACATTATTTTTTAATATTATTGTATTATCTCCTTTACCATCACCTATTTCAATATCATTTATACCATCTGTTCCAAAGCTATAACTAGTTTTTATCAAATTAAAAGCATTATTTTTATTATTACGATAACCTATTTCGAAATTATCAGGATTATGTTTATTATGTATATACCAACCTGTATAAGGATCATCTGGATATTTTGTAAATTCTATACCTGTATAAGGATCTGGATTATCACCTTGAGACCATTTATTTGCTTTTAATAATCTTATGATTGTATTATTTTTTTCAATATTTAAAGTATTTTGTAATAACATTGCGGTATTATCAATATTTTTATTTACATCTTCACCCATAAATATACACCCTACTTCAGAATGTAAATAATGCTGATTGTTATATGATTTTTTATTAAAATTAAATAATTCATCCTCACCTTTAAATATTTTATTAATTGTTAATTTATTTGTAATCTTTACAGGAGATTCAATTAATAATCTTTTATTTTTTTCCAATCCTATATGATCCTTATAATCTAAAAAGTTTGCTATTAATTTAGATTCCCCTAAATATCTCTTATAATAATTGGTTGATATTATATCACCATTTACATCTAAAGCTTTTATAGGATTTCTAGTATTAATACCTACATTGGTAGTATTTGCTTTTAAAAATAAATTAGGACCATATGCACCTGCATTTAATTCTATATTATGATCTTTTATATTATTTGTTTTTATTGTAAAAGTTTCTTTATTAGTTATATTATGTCCAATTTCAACTTCGTAATCTTCTGTATTAATAAATATTTCAGGATTATTATTACAATTGTTAATTGATAGCATTGAACCATTTGTATTATCAGTTCCAATACTTAATGCGCCATTTGGAATTGAAACATCATTGTTGTCTGTATTTACTAAACCATCATTTACACTGTAAATTAATATTTGTCTATCATTCTCTATATTACTTGTATCATAGTTAGTTACAAAATTAAGTAATTGACGATTTACTGCTTGATCTTTTAGTATGTTTTTATATTCAAATTGATCTAGAATATAAACTAAATTACTTGTTAATTTAGAATGTTTATTTATATTAATATGATCTTCTATTTTACTTACACAAGTATCAAATGATAATAAATTACTTGATGGAATATTATCTTTTAGAGTTATTAATTTATCATTTAAAACGTGTTTAAAATTGTCAAAGTTTTTAATAATATAATTTTCAATAATATTATTAAACCCTTCTGTTATTAAAGTATTGCTATATTTATCTAATATATCATTACTATCATATATTTCTAATTGTAAATTATATTTAAAATTACTTTCAAGATCATACGTATATTGATAAGGATTTAATCCATTTTCATATATACTATTAATTATTTCTTCTGCTGTATATTCATTACCAATAACAATGTTTGATAAATGTATTCTATATTTATTATTAATTTCTATTTCATTATTACTAATTATTGTATATGTATTAGTTAAATCTTCTGTATCATTACTATAATTAGTTCCAATATATAAATTACAAAAACCTGATATATTTATATTATTTATTATATTACTGGTTATATTACAATCTTCATCTAATGTTGCTATATTATACAAAAGATTTGAAAGATCTTCATACTCTATTTTAAGATTTGAACTATCTTTAATATAATACTGTAAAGTATCATTAGAACCTTCATAATATAAAATATCATATATATTTGAAGTTATTTCAGTAATATTACAAAGATGATTAGTATCAATAAAATTATTTGATAGATTAGTAAAAACTTTTTGATCATATTTATTTATTACAGAGTGTGTTAAATCTATATCAGAACCTGTGTTTATAAATTTATAATAAAGATTACTTTCAACTTCTACATTGTTATAATACTCTATAGTATCTATAGTATATAAAGCATTAGAAGTATCATTAATAAGTTCAATACGTGTTAAATCACTAATACCTGTAATATGTGTTATTAAACCATTATTACTTAAATTATATTCAATATTACTTTTTATCTCTATTTCAGTATAAAAAGATTCTTCTAACAAATTAGATCTTATTGTATGGTTAGAATACAATATAGTTTTTACTTCTATTCTCTTAATATCTAATTGTTCGTTGTTTTTATAAAAATGATCAGTTATACCTATTTTAATATTTTTAGTATCTATCTCATCTGTTATTATTTTATTAATAGTAGCTATTTTAGAACTTAAATTGCTAGTATCAATATTACAATTAACTATCAAATTTGAATTAAAACCAAAATTACCTTCAAATATTCCTGGATTTATATTAGATGTATAGAAATTTTGTGTAGTTTTTTTAAAATATATATCATCTAGATGACTTGGTTTATCTGTAGTATGATCATATACAAATAATTCTTTTATATATCCATAACCTTCTACATTTAATTTAGTTATTTCTTCGTTATGTTGGTATGTTAAGATCTTTGCATTTGAACTATTTATATTAACAGAATTACTAGTATCTATTTGTAATGTAGGAATAGTGGTATAATTAGGAAAATCAACAGCATTATAATATAAATTATCTATATTACAATTTTGTGTTGAAATATAAAACTCTAAAGATTTTCCTGGATTAGTTATTATTGTCGCTGGTGATTTATAATCACTACCTAAAATACCGATTAATAATTCAGATTGGTTATTTTTATTGTCATCTGCATTATTACCTATTGCTAATTGTGCATTATACGCAGAATATAAGGCACTGCGATTAATAGTAAGCGGATGCAAATTACAACGAGCATTTTCTGAATGTGAGTTATCCAAAATGTTAATATTATAATGTGTAAAATAATTTAAATGTGCTGTATATAATGGATCTTTATATGATTCAAATGGTCCTGTATTAGAATTAATAGTATCGATTAATAAAGTTATATTAGAATCACTTATATCTGTGTCCAATATATTTATTTTACTTGCTGTTAAAGTTCCTGTAAAATATGCATTACCATCCGCATATAAAGCATAATTTTTAGCTTGTTGATCTTGTGCATCTTCTCTAGTTGTATTTAAAAATAATCCATCATCTAAAACAATCATACTAAACCTTGAACCATTTTGATGCACTAATAATCTTTCATTTTCTTGCTGATCTAATATATCATCTGTATTGATTGCTAGATAATCGAACTTAATTGAAGTATATTCAATAGTATTTACATCTTGAAAAATAATACTAGACATTTCTTATATTTAAGAAATATGTAAAAATAATCTTTTATTTACTTTTTTTAGATGCTTTAGCTTTAGATGCTTTAGATGCTTTAGATTCTTTAGATTCTTTAGCTTTAGCTTTAGATGATTTAGATGCTTTAGATGATTTACCACCTGCAAAACTAGAACCATTGTAATTTAAAGCACATTGACTTGTTGCTACATTTGATTTATATGGATTTATTTCCATTTTAGCGCCTGCATCAATAATAGAGTTGTAAGTACTCATATTTTATTTTAAGGTAACATATATTTTGTTATTCTATAGTTAGCTGGAACTATTTCATAATCAGTTAATAATATTTTATTATCACTATGTCTTTTAACACTTAAAATATCATTGTAATATTTTATTTTGAAATAATTTATAAGTTTATCTAATCTTTTAACATTTTTAGGTTTTAAGTTTTCAATATATAATGAATAACATAATTCTAATATATTTGTATAAATATCGTGAAGATAATCATAATATTTATCAGGATGTTTTTTATTTAATATTTTTTTAAATTCTTTTATATGATTTGTTAAAATTATATATCTCTCTTTATCTATTTTATTTATAAATAATATCTTATCATAATCATTTGGTTCTTTATACCTTAAATATAAAAAAATACATATACATATAATAAAAATTATTAATATCATTTATAATACACTTACTATATATATTATAAATGATATTAAGATTATCAATACACCAAGTTGTATTCTATACTTTGGATTTAATATAATAACACTTAATTTTTTTATTAGATTCTCATCCATTTTGTTATTAGTTAGTGTATCTCCTATTTCATCAATTAATTTTATAACATATTCCATAAACTTTAAATATTCTTGTTCCATTTATTATATTATCTCCATTAAATCTACAGTTGTAATCATATGCCTTCTACAACAATAGCGATTTAATCCTAGATCATCTAGCACTTCTTTGTTATCTTTATTTGGTTTTTTAATTTCTTCAATATAAGTTTCATATTTATCACCAACTACTTTATTACACGAAAAACAACGAATAGGAATTAACATTTTATTATTGTATTATAAAATAATCATTTTTTATGTATATATAATTTAAATAATGAGCAACCAACAAACTATTAGACAATTATTAACCCTTGATAACAGAATTAAACAACTTGAATCACTATTTCAATCTGCAAATCCTAATGTTTCTTTAGCTTCTGTTAGTGGTGTCAATCCTAATGAACTTAAGGTTCTTAAAGATGAAATCGAACAACTAAAGAAAACTTCTGATGGTGTTAATCCCAATGATCTTAAGGTTCTTAAAGATGAAATAGAAAAATTAAAGAAAGCTCCTGCTCCTGCTCCTTCCAATGTTAATCCCAATGATCTTAAGGTTCTTAAAGATGAAATAGAAAAACTAAAGAAAGCTCCTACTCCTACTCCTACTAATGTTAATCCCAATGATCTTAAGGTTCTTAAAGATGAAATCGAACAACTAAAGAAAGCTCCTGCTCCTTCCAATGTTAATCCCAATGATCTTAAAGTTCTTAAAGATGAAATCGAACAACTAAAGAAAGTTCCTCCTGGTGTTAATCCTAATGATCTTAAGGTTCTTAAAGATGAAATAGAAAAACTAAAGAAAGCTCCTCCTGGTGTTAATCCCAATGATCTTAAGGTTCTTAAAGATGAAATAGAAAAACTAAAGAAAGCTCCTCCTGGTGTTAATCACAATGATCTTAAAGTTCTTAAAGATGAAATCGAACAACTAAAGAAAAATAATAAAGAAATTACAGATATTGACAAGATGATTAAGAATAACTTTGATGAAACAAATAGAAAGTTTGAAGAGGTAAATAAAGCAGTTAATAGCTTAGATGCTAATTTAGAAAAAGCGAATAAAATTGAGAAAGATGTAGAAGAATTAAAAAGTAAAGTTAAATAAAATGAACACACATATCGTTGCTTTATACGTAATTAATATACTAATAATAATTTTTATTCTTTATCACTATAATAAACTTAAAGAAATTACAGATATTGATAAGATGATTAAGACTAACTTTGATGAAACAAATAGAAAGTTTGAAGAGGTAAATAAAGCAGTTAATAGCTTAGATGCTAATTTAGAAAAAGCGAATAAGATTGAGAAAGATGTAGAAGAATTAAAAAGTAAAGTTAAATAAAATAAACACACATATCGTTGCTTTATACGTAATTAATATACTAATAATAATTTTTATTCTTTATCACTATAATAAACTTAAAGAAATTACAGATATTGACAAGATGATTAAGAATAACTTTGATGAAACAAATAGAAAGTTTGAAGAGGTAAATAAAGCAGTTAATAGCTTAGATGCTAATTTAGAAAAAGCGAATAAAATTGAAAAAGATGTAGAAGAATTACAGAAACGTCATTGATTATACTGATAAATATTAATACAATTGTTTAATATTTCACTATCTTTACCAATATATCCTTTTTGATCTTTCAATAATTGAAATGCATTTTCAAAATATTCGAAAGCTTTATCATTCATATTATTTTTATGATAAAATATACCCATTAAATGATTAGCATCAGCACTATTAATAGTTGCCAATCGTTGAAAAATAGTTTCAGCATCTTTAACACTTCCATTTTTATTCATTAACTGTAATAACTTGATATAATCAGGATTAAATATTAATAAATTATTTTTATTAAATGAACTAGGTAATATACCTATTTTTGAACCTTCTAAAAATAAATGTTTATTTACAATACCAATTTTAACATCTACATTGTCATATATATATTTAGATAATTGAACTCTCATACTATATTTATGTTCATTAAAGTTTTCATATAACCTTTTAGCTAACCTACCTGTTATCATATATGCTGATTTTGAAGCAATAATATTAGGATTTCCTGTTAATCTGTAATTAATAAGTTCTAAAGGAACATTATCATTATTTTGTGTAGATAATCCAATAATACCAATATCATAATCTTTCATAATAGTATCTTTAATTTTAATAAACTCCTTAATATGACTTAAATGTTCATTTAACATTACATTATCATCTTCTAATACCAAACAGGTTTCGTTTTCATCAATAGTATTATAAACCAATCTATGTCTTTCAATATTATCAGCCATATATTTGTTAATATTAACAATAGATTTATCAAAATCTTCAATACCAGTTTGTTGTAATTTAGTTTTATTAATATATTCTATATCTTTATCAATAGTAATAATATCAAAATCATCTTTAATATATTGTAATATGGTATCAATATATTTTTTACGATTATTAAATCTATTGGATGTTAAAATAAAACATTTCATTTAAGAAATATATAAAAATGATTTCTTATATAAAAAACTAAATATGCTAGAGTTCTGCGAAGTTTGTCAAAATCTTTTATACATTACTGTTAATAATGATAAACTTATTAAAGAGTGTAAATATTGTGATAATACAATAGAAAATGATACTACTTTTATGAAAATAATAGAAACAAATTATAAAACAAATAATATTTTATATCAAAAATATTATGCAGAATTTTCAGATAAAAACATACCAATAAATAAATTATTAGCAAATGATCCTACATTGCCTAGAATAATAGATTCAAATATTAAACCACCAAGCAATTATAAACATACTGTTGATAAACCAGTAGCATATATAAAAAATATTGATGGAACATATTTATGGATTTCAACTGCAACCGGTGAGATATGGCATTAAAAAATGATATTAAAACATTTTATTATAATTAAAATAATATGGGTTCTTTGTTAAAATACGTTGAATTTGATGATATTAATATAATTCGTGAAAATATTAAATCTAGTTTAGATGATGTTTCACTAGCAAAAAAATTATTATACAAATATGAATTTACATCCTTAATAGGATTAAGAACAAATGATTTAGCTAATAATATGCCTCCGTTTATAAAAATTAATGAAATTAAAAATAATATGGATTATCGTAAAATAGCTATAGAAGAATTAAAACAACGTAAATTATATTATACCATTGTTCGTAAAAACTTTGGTAAAAATATTTACATTAGTGTATCAGATCCTAATTTAGATTTTTCAGCAGTTGAACATCTGTTTGATACTTAATATGTAAATGTGTAAATTCTTCAAAAACTTGACGTGTTTCAATAGTATGTTCTAAACTATGTAATTTATTAATATCAATTTTAACATCAGTGTTATATTCTTTATGAATAATACTGATATACAAATTTGTTATTAACTCATTTTTTATTAAATAATTATATATACTAGCACCACCTATATAATAGCATTGATCATTTTTATATTTGGTTAAAGCTTCCTCAATAGAATTAAGCACTATAACATCATAGTTTTTTAATAATTCTTCTTTTTTTTCTTTAGATCTAGTTAGAACTACATTTATTCTATTAAGTAATGGTTTTTTAGGTAGTGAAGACCAAGTATTATATCCCATAATAACAGTAGCATTGTTTGTAATAATTTTAAACATTTTTAATTCATCTTTAATATTCCATGGTAATTTGTTATTTATACCAATACCTCCATTTTTACAACAGGCTAAAACTACATTAACCATTTTTAATATACACTATTTAAATAAATCCTATGATAATAATATTTGTTATATTATTAGTTTCATTTTTAATATTTATATACATAGCACATATTATGATAGATGCTGAAATAATTAATTTTTTAATAAAAGATGATGATGAATATTGTTCTTCTATGTCAAAACCTGATATTAGAGCAAGAAAAAGTATAGATTATAAAGATTACATTAAACGTGTTGTTAAAGAACAAAGAACATCTAATAAAGAACTTAATATCAAAGATTATATAATATTATTTTTTGCTTGTATTCGTGCTGATTTATATTTTTATAATTTAGATCACGAACTAATACCTAAAAATAATTATATTCATAAAATATTATGGAAGTTTGCTTTTATCAAATCTAATTCATATGAAAATAAATATCCACATACTCGTAATGATATTATATTTATACATATTGATTTATTAAAATCAATATATACTATTGAAAAATATTATGATTTTGTAGCATTATTAATTCACGAAAAATTACATATTTATCAACGTTATAATAATATTGGTATTGATAACGTTTTATTAAAACATAATATAGAAAAAAAACATCTTCGTAAATATTTTAAATTAGTTAGAGCCAATCCTGATCTTAATGATTGGATATATAGTGATACAAATGGTAAATTAATGATGTCAATTTATAATTCACCATATCCTAGTGGAATTAACGATGTTACTAATAAAACTGAATATGAACATCCATATGAAATGATTTCTTATATAATTGAAAATAAATATAGATATGGCAATTAATTATTCAAATGTTAGGGATATTATTAATATACAATATCAAGATAGAAAATTAAAAGATGGTAGTATGTCTTTAAATAGTTTATATTATGATTTTTTTAAAACAGATATGAATAGTATATTAACTGACAATATTATTACAGAAGGTATAAGTAATATGTTAGGAATTAAAACAGATGAAGATAAAAGACAAGATGAATTAGATCTTAAAGAATTAGAAAGTAAATATCCTATTGTATATAATAAAGTTAAATATAAATTGTATGGTTACACTTAAAAACTAGACGTTTTTAAATTGTAAAATGAGTGATAATTATATTTTGGAATTAAAAACAGTTCAAGCAACTACATTTAAACAAGTTATTGATGCTTTAAAAGAAATATTAGTAGATGTTAATTTTGAATTTGATGAAACTGGTTTAAAAATAATGGCAATGGATACTAGTCATATAGTTTTAATATTTGCTAAGATGGAAGCAGACGAATTTGAATCATATAAATGTATTGCAGAAAATGGTAAAATCTTTGTAGGATTAAATATGTTTAAATTACATACAATTATTAAAACTATAACTAATAATGATATGTTAACCTTGTTTATAGAAAAAGAAAATCCAAATCAATTAGGTATTAAAATTGAAAATCCTGATAAAAATTATAAAACAACTTATAAATTATATATGTTAGATATTGATGTTTTAAATATTAAAATACCTCCAGTTGATTTTAATACTACAATCACTATGCCTACTGTATATTTTCAAAAAATAATTAGAGATATGTATAATATTGCGGAAACAATAGAAATTAGAAGTGTTGATAAAAACTTATATTTAAATTGTAAAGGTGAATTTTGCACTCAAGAAACTGTAATTGGTATTGATAATAATTATAGCGTAAATATTAAGAAAAATGATGAAGCAGATACGAATATCATTCAAGGGTTATTTAATTTAAAATATATTGCGATCTTTACAAAATGCACTAATTTATGCGAAAAAGTTGAAATATATTTAAAACAAGAATATCCATTAATTCTTTGTTATAAAATTGCAAATTTAGGAACTATCCAATTAGCATTAAGTCCTGAAATTAATAATACAGGTTAAAGTTTTGCTAAATTAGAAGACATAATATTATAAACCTTATCTTTATATTCTTCTACATTATCCATTGCTTTTACCAAAGGCAATACTTGAATTGTTGTTTTAAAATTATTATTAAGAAGTAGTTTTGTCCATCCGTGAAATGGATTTTCTTTTTTATACCAATAAAATGTAGGATCAACAGTATGATCTTTATATTTTATTATAATAGGTAAAATATCAATACCTGTAGCAAATGCACCTGTTTTAAAAGGAGCTATATTTTTACCAACTGGTATTGGATTCATAGCATCCGGGAATATAACTAAGACATTATCATTTGCTTTTCGTTTTTTTACATTTTTTTTTATAGTTTCCACAGTTCCACCTTCTTCAACTATAATACAACCTAATTTTTCTAAACATATCTTTGTTCCTATAAATACTTTATCCGCATTTTTAGCTGCTAAATATTTAATTTTACCAAAAACACCTGATAAAATAATACCATCCCATAACGATATATGATTTGATACTATTATAAAAGGTTTGTCCGTTTTACAATAATTATCAAATAATTCTTTATTAATTATAGTTATGTTTGATAATCTACATACATTTAATAATAATTTTATAAAGAATTGAGATAGATTAGGAACATATTTTTTAGGTGTTAATACTAATATTAGAAAATAGAAAAATGCCAAAATAATAGAAACAATTATACGTAATACTATCATATATTAATCACTTGTATGCTTTTTATATAATAATGTTGAAAACTTATTAATATTAATGTTATATGATTCAGGATTAACTAATTCATTGTTTTGTAACCATATACGTATTACATTTGCATTTTTTTTAGGAGTTATAGATATTCCATTAATATTCGTATTATAACATTCTTTATTACTTAAAGTTTCACTTAAAACTTTTCCACATAAATCAAACCATTTTTCATCGGCTTCTTGTGTAGTTATTTTATATGAAAAACAACCACCATTAATATTATTACTATCTTCCCATCTAGGCATAATATCATCACGAAAAATAAAAAACATTCCTTTTAACCAATAATTATCTTGGTTTAAAATTTTATAAATCTTGCAAAAATCTTCTACCGAACTAATAGTAGCTATATTTTTGAAACTAGTATTATCCCAATTAGCAGAGTTATCGTGGAAATATAAAGTCCAAATATCATTAAGATACTGCTTTTCCATATTTATTAATAATAAATATTACTTCTTATATAAAAAATATATTTTTACATTTACAAATGGATAGTTGCTTTTATTCAAGTATTGTATTTTTAATTTTAGCATTAGTTTTAGATAACTTTATTTTTAAAATATTATTTCTATTATTATGTATAACTTCAAGTATATTTCATTTATATGACCACGAAATTTATCCACAAAGAGAAATATATAATATTTATTATTATGATATGCTTTCTATATTACTTATATCATTATATATTATTACTAATAATATTACATATAGTATTGTTATAGCCTTAATAATAATAATATTATTCAAAAAAATAAATAGATTTTCAACTTGTTTTTATCTTGTAGGATTACTTAAAATTATTTATTATTTGTGTAAAAAATACAATAATGTTTTAATTATAACAATAGTTATAATTGCTTTTATTTCATTTTATGATAATAATATCAAATATACTTTATATCCTTACCATATCAGTTGGAAACCTGCAAATGCTTTAATATGGCATACTTGTAATGCTAGTTTATTATATTTATATTTACAATAAATATTCTATTATTTTCTCAGCTTTTTTTACACCAATACTATCTATAGCTTGTAAATATTCACTTGGATTCTCCCAACCCTCTAAAGTTGCTATAAAATCTTTCATACTATTATGTTCTTCCGCTATTTTTAATGCTATTTTTTGATTTATCATTGGTATTTGACATAATTGTAAAATAAAACAATTCTTTTTATCTATATTTTCAATCTTTGTTGTTTTCGTTTTAACTGTATTAACATATGATGTTTCTTTTGTTACAAATCTTGAAGGATTATCCACCAATTTATCATAAATTACTTTAATTGCTTTTACAGTATTAGATGTTGAATTAGTAAAAATAATAGGAATACGATCACGTAATAAAGTATTTATATATGCCGAAGATAGTCTTCTATCATTATTAAATATATCATCGTTTTCAATAATATACAAAGATTTGTCATAATTATCTAGAATGCGTTGCTTTTGATTTTTCCATCTACCATCTTTTATTGATGCTAAAGCATCACATATTGTTTTTCTTTCAATTAAAATATTACAAAAATCATTTGTTATTAGTATATCACCAATATCTAATTGTTCTATTGATATTGGTATAGTTGGATAATATTCTTTGAAAATTTCAATTAAACTTTTCTCTCTTGTATCTATTTTAATGATCATATTACTTTATAATAATAAAGTTTTAAGTGATAATATATTTTCTATAAAATTTATTGTTATATTTTTATAAAAGTGATAAAAGGATAGTTATCCTTCTATCAATCGTGTTTTACTTTACTCACTAGAGGATTCCTTATGTTCCTTCCATAGTTCTGCGATAGCCTTCATTCTTTCCTTGGGTTCATACTGATCTTTCACTTCAGGCATCTTATCCTTCACAAACTGCTGGTAAGGAGTCAGTTCCTTGTCTTCCTTAGCTTCCTTAGTCTTCTTGACAGTGGTTTTGTCTTTCATAGCTTTGTTGATGACTTTGTGCATCTCCTTCTTAAAGTCATCTTCCTCGCTGATGTCCATCTTCTTGATGATGGTCATAACGTTGTTAAGCATCTGTTTGTTGGTAAGGGTGGTCATTTGTATGATAAATACCTTACTTACTTCTCTTCATTTTTTTAAGTAAAATTACAATATTCTTACATTTTTATAGGAAAATGATACAAAAATAAATGATAAAAGGATAGTTATCCTTCTATCAATCCGTTTTACTTTACTCACTAGAGGATTCCTTATGTTCCTTCCATAGTTCTGCGATAGCCTTCATTCTTTCCTTGGGTTCATACTGATCTTTCACTTCAGGCATCTTATCCTTCACAAACTGCTGGTAAG
>Ga0255766_10001138_pt1 | contig 24572 bp, 25 predicted proteins | sample 071ome_23_FD_179966 | JGI IMG/M metagenome (GOLD analysis project Ga0255766, IMG submission 179966) | Coastal salt marsh microbial communities from the Groves Creek Marsh, Skidaway Island, Georgia - 071403BT metaG (version 2) | ecosystem: Environmental > Aquatic > Marine > Intertidal zone >... | reverse complement strand
GAGGATGATAGGCACACACGCATCATTAAGATTTTTGACGATGAAATACAAACGCGAGATTTTTCATCTTGGTCGATGAATTGTATTAATTTAGATCATTATGACAAAAAACAAATTAATGGGTACAAGGATTTTAGTGAAGCTATTCATAATTGGAATTTTGTTAACCCCCTGCAGGCTAAAGAAGTTTTGATGCATTTCAAGATAAGATAAATTTATGAAGCAAATTATTTATATCAGCTCGGCTGTGAAGAAAATGGATGATGATGATCTGCTTGATATTCTAAAAACTAGTCGTGAGAACAATAAAAAAAATGATATTTCAGGCATGCTTCTCTATGACAATGGCTCTTTTATACAAGTTTTAGAGGGTGAAGATTCGGAAGTTGATAATACATTTATCAATATTCAGAACGATGAAAGACATAATAATGTTTTAGTGATGCAAAATAGAGACGTTGATTCTAGAGAGTTTGCGGATTGGTCAATGGGTTTCGAAAATATATCCAACATTGATAAAACAAAAATTGACGGTTACGCTCATTTTCAATCACTTTTATACGAAAATAAATTTTCAGATTCATCTTTAACAAAAAAAATATTGTTACAATTCAAGAGATTTTAGACCATAACTTTATTAATTCATCCTGTTATACTTCATTATGACTGGAAATCTTTTTTTTCCTGAGAATATAGATGGATTCGAGGAGCTTGCAGAGTATCTAGAAATTGACTTAAATTCAATTTTAGATACTTATAATTCTATATATAAAAATACTGAAAGTTTAATGAAGTTTAAGTATCTGTCCAATATTGAATTTAAAAAAAAATTTCCCGATGAGAACTATGATCCAAAAAGTTTAACTGACTACTACAGCAAATCAGAAAATTTATTATTTGAGCTAACTGAATATCACTCAACTTCTGCCCGTCGAAATATGACAAGAGAGGTAATTAAGCACCTTAAATCTTTCAATTCTAGAAATGTTTTAGATTTTGGTTGTGGAATTGCTGATGACAGTATCAATATTTTAAAAAACAAAATTGAATGTACATTATGCGAAATTGATGGAAAAACATTTGATTATGCTAAATGGCGAATAAAAAAGAGAAAGTTAAAAGCTGATTTTATAAATATCAATAAGATAAACAGTCTAACTAAGTTAAAAGAAAATAGCTTTGATTCAATTTTATGCTTTGAAGTTTTAATGCATCTGCCAAATCCCTCAGATACACTTAATGTTTTTAGCAAAATCTTAAAAAAAGATGGATATTTATTTTTAACATACAGATTTAAACAAGAAAATTATAGCCTAGCACTGAATCATAATTATTCTTTTGAGACAATATTAAACACCTCCTTATCGACCTTGAATTTTAAAAAAGTTAAAGAAATTTCGGTATGGAATGGTAAATTATTAAATATTTTTAAAAAATCTTGAGTGTTTTAACTAACAAATGATTTCTGTCCAAAAAGAGTCTTTTTTATTTGAAAAAATTTTGCATGATCTCAAATCTGCAAGTGATGATATTGGAGCTGTAACCTCTTTCATTGGCTATGTCCGAGATTTTGACAACAAGCCTGAAGATAAGCTTGATTATCTTGACATTGAACATTATGAGGGGATGACACAAAAAGCACTTCGGGAAATTGAAAAAGTCGTTCACAACAAGTGGGATTTAATCGAAACCAGAATCATTCATAGAGTAGGTGTTATTAAAATAAATGAGCCCATCGTTTTAATTATTGTTGCTAGCAAACATCGTGATAATGCCTTTGATGCTTGTCGTTATATTATTGACTATTTAAAAACGGAAGCTCCTTTTTGGAAAAAAGAGGTATCGAATATTCATTCCCTTTGGGTTGAGCAAAAGGAATCTGATTTGGTTAAGGTAAAATAAAAGGCATCAACCTTCAAAGATCATCGTGCTATGCCAGCATTCTCTGTTATTATCACTTAAAAATAGAATTAATTAAATATGAAGCTAAGAAAAATTGTCTTTCCTGTCGCTGGCCATGGGTCCAGATTTTTACCTGCCACTAAGGCTACACCAAAAGAAATGTTGCCTATTGTTGATAAGCCACTTATTCAATATGCTGTTGAGGAGGCCCTTGAGGCAGGATTTACAGATCTTATTTTTATAACAGGTAAAACTAAAAGGGCTATCACAGATCATTTCGATACAACGCTAGAAACCAGTGTTTCCAACATCACAGAAAAGAAAAAAAAACTCTTTGAGGAAATGAATAATCTTATTCCTAAATCAGCCTCATGCATTTACCTGAGACAAGGGGAGCCTTTAGGGCTGGGGCATGCAATTCTTCAAGCTAAACCCGTTCTTGGAGATGAGCCTTTTGCTGTACTTTTGGCAGACGATCTTATTGACTCAAAGCCTGGAGCTTTAAAGCAGATGGTTGAGCAATACAATAACGAGGATTCTTCTTTAATTGCGATACAAAAGGTTGAAAAAAAGGATTCCATTCATTACGGAATGATTGCGTCTGACAATTATGATGAGAAATTAATGAAAATTAAAGATATTGTAGAAAAGCCTGAACCTGAGACTGCCCCATCAGAATTTGGTGTTGTTGGGAGGTATATTTTTTCAAATAAAATTTTAACTTATTTACAAAAGACTCAAATAGGAACGGGAAATGAAATTCAATTAACGGATGCAATCAAAGACTCGCTTAAAGAAATTAATACCTTTGCTTTTCAGTTTGAGGGAGTTCGCCATGACTGCGGTGATAAGTTTGGATACATTAAGGCCAACATTGAGTATGCTTTGAAGTCTGAACTATTTGGTAAAGAGCTTGAGAGTTATTTAAAAAATAGGCTTGGTTAATGATTGACCAGGCAATATTATCTCGCTCACAACTCATCTATTCCCATGAAGAAATTGTCAGCGCTATTGATCTATTGGCTGGCAAGCTCAACAGACAATTTAAAAATAAAAAAGCCCTTATTCTTCCTGTGCTTACTGGGGCTATCCCTTTTATAGGTATGCTTTTGCCAAGATTAAGTTTTACCATTGAAGTAAATTATTTTCACGTATCTCGTTATCAAAATAATGTTGGAACGAATCAAATAAGGATTACTCATCAACCAAGTCCTGAAAGCGTGCTCAATCAAGAGGTATTAGTGGTGGATGATATCCTTGATGTGGGCATTACTTTAAAGTTAATTAATGAACAACTGATGACCATGAAACCTAAATCGATTACCAATGTTGTTTTATTTGAAAAACAATTAGACATAAAAAAAGAAATATTCGCTCATTATGTTGGGTTGGATGTGCCCGATGCTTATGTCTTTGGTTTTGGGCTTGATTTTAATGGTGCTGGAAGAAATATTCCTGATCTTTATTCCTTTAACGAGGAATATTAAGTGACCAAGAAGTCAAAAAAAATTCGAAATTCTGACCCCTTTCTAAAGAGAGAGAAAGAAAATTATCAAAATCCAATCCCTAGTCGAGAATTAATCTTGGAAGTAATGAATGACCATGGTGTCCCAATACCAAAAAAAGAACTTATCAAGAAACTAGAAATCACCAGGGACGAATATGCCTTTTTTGAAAAGAGAATTGGTGCCATGGCGAGGCAAGGGCAAATTCTAATTAATCGCAAGGATGTTCTTTGCATTTCCAAAAAACTTAATTTAATTCCTGGCAAAATTATGGGCCATCCTGATGGCTTTGGTTTTTTATTGCCGGAGGATAGCTCATTGCAGGATGTTTTCTTAAGTCCAAAAGAAATGAGTAAAGTATTTCATAACGATGAGGTAATGGTGCAAGTAACGGGCATTGATAAGAAAGGAAGGCAAGAAGGGGTCATTGTCGAGGTCTTAAGCCGCGGAAATTCAATTATTGTGGGTCGAGTCATTCAAAATCATGGCGTCACGATTGTGAGGGCTGAAGATAAAAGAATTTCACATGATATTTTAGTTCCTTACCATCAAGATATGAACGCTCAGCCCGGTCAAGTTGTTGAGATTGAAATGACAACGCAGCCAGACTTTAGAACTAAGCCCATGGGGCAAATTACAAAGATCATTGGAAACTATACTGATAGTGGCATTGAGATTGAGATTGCCCTAAGAAAACATCATCTGCCGCATGAATTTTCGAAGGATGCCATCAAGGAATCAGAGTCATTTAAAGATGAGATTCTTTTTTCTGATTATAAAGATCATACTGATCTGACAAAGCTTGATTTTGTAACGATTGATGGTGAGACTGCTAAAGACTTTGATGATGCCGTTTTTGCTCAGAAAGAAGAATCTAACATGAGGTTGTTTGTTGCTATTGCAGATGTGAGTAGCTATGTAAGCCCTAACTCACAGCTTGATAAAGAGGCATTAAGCCGAGGTAATTCAGTCTATTTCCCGAGGCGTGTTATTCCGATGCTACCGGAGAAGCTATCAAACGTTCTATGTTCATTAAACCCACAGGTTAACAGGCTCACGATGGTTTGTGAAATGGTGATTGATGACGAAGGTTTAGTTAGTGAATTTAAATTTTATCCAGCTATCATTTTCTCTAAAGCCCGCCTGACTTATACAATTACTCATAAAATTTTATATGAGAACGATGATAATTTAACCAAGAAACACAGACATGTTCTTACCAATCTTAAAAGTTTAAAGAAAGTATATGACCTGCTTTCAAAACAAAGGGAAAAAAGGTCGGCTATTGAGTTTGACTCGGTTGAGACAGCTATTAATTTTAATGAGGACGGTAAAATTGATTCAATTCAACCTGTTCACAGGAACGAGGCCCATAAAATTATCGAGGAGTGCATGTTGGCAGCGAACGTTTCAGCGGCCAAGTTTTTATTAAAGGAAAATAGCCCAGCCATTTATCGTAACCATGAATCGCCAAAAGAAGAAAAGCTTGAATTACTAAAAAATTACATTGCAGAATTTGGTTTGAAGTTGGGTGGAGGGCAAAAACCATCTGCCAAGGATTACAGCGCATTACTTCAATCGATTAGATCAAGGCCAGAATCTCAGATGCTGCAGACGATGGTTTTAAGATCAATGCAACAGGCGGTCTATGAGACAAAAAATAAAGGCCACTTTGGTTTGGCCTATGATACATATACACATTTTACCTCCCCCATTAGGCGTTACCCGGACCTAATTGTGCATAGGGCGATTAAGGAAAAGTTGAAAAGAAATGAGTTAAGAGTCAAGGATCTTGATGGAATAGCTAAGCAGTGTTCAACAACAGAAAGAAGGGCTGACGAGGCAAGTAGGGACGTCGAGGACTGGTTAAAGTGTTATTTTATGAAGGATAAATTGGGCGATGTTTTTTCTGGCACAATTTCTAGCGTTACTGGCTTTGGAGTTTTTGTGAGCCTTGATGAAATATACATTGAGGGATTAATTCATGTCACAGATTTGGGTAATGATTACTATGTCTTTAATAAGTCTAAACATGCCTTAATTGGAGAAAGGTCGGGTAAGAGTTTTGGTATGGGTGATCGCGTTAAGATTAAGGTTGCTAAAATCGACATGGAGCTCTCACGTATTGATCTTATTCTCATTGATTCAAATAAATTAATTAAAAATAAAAATGCAAAATAAAAAACTTATTTACGGTTTCCATTCAATACTAAGCGTGATTAGATCAAACCCGTCGTCAATCAAAGAACTTTTCTTGGATGAGTCAAGAAATGATGGGCGTATGCAACAATTAATCAAGGCTGCAGAAGAAAGGGAAATTAAATTTCACCTTTATTCAAAATCAAGACTCTATCAACTTTTACCTAAAACTAAGCACCAGGGCGTTATTGCCACCGTGTCTCAACAAGCTGAAAAATTTTTTACCCTTGAGGATATTGTTGAGAAAGATCATAAGGATGATCCAATCATTCTTATCTTAGATGGCGTTGAAGACCCTCATAATTTAGGCGCATGCTTTAGGGTTGCTGATGCTATGGGGGTGAGTGCCATTGTAACCCCCAAGGATAATGCGGTTGGAATTAACGCGACTGTTAGGAATGTGGCTTGCGGCGCAACGGAAACTGTTCCCTTCGTTACTGTGACGAATTTAAAAAGGGCGATTGACTATCTTAAACAAAATCAATTTTTTATTATAGGGACAGAACAGGAAACCAAAAACTCACTCTATAAATCAGACCTTAGAGGTCCAATCGCAATCATTATGGGCTCCGAAGGCAGTGGTATGAGAAGGCTAACTCGAGAGTCATGTGATTTACTTATCAAGATTCCTATGATGGGTTCGGTTGAAAGTTTAAATGTTGGTGTTGCGACAGGTATTTGTTTGTCTGAAATTCAAAGGCAACGCCAACTACAATAATCCTAGCTGCTTATAAATTCTGGATCTAAAAGTTGCTACTTTTTTCGCTGAACTATTAAGATCACTTTCAAAGGAGCTAATTATTTTTTTTAATTCTTTATGAGTTTCGTTTCCAAACATTCCGATTAAGACATTACCCATGGCATTTGCGGAAACAGATGCTCCTGGAGATGCACCAATTAAAGCCGCAATGGTTTTATTTTTTGAAAATATCACTTCAGTTCCAAACTCTAATTTACTTCCTTCAAATGGGCAGTTTTTAATAATTTGAACTCTTTTGCCTGCATCGAGGAGTTTCCAGTCACTGTCTTTTGCATCAGCATAAAAAAATCTGAGCTGCTTCATTCGAGAGGCATGATTCATGAATGACTGTTTGATTAAATAAATTAATAGAGGAAGATTCTTTAAAAAAACGACTATAAGTGATCGAATATTATTTATTTTTACCGATTTAGGTAAATCGAGATTGGAGCCTTGCTTTAAGAATTTAAAGGTAAAGCCTGCAAAAGGACCAAACAGCAAACTTTGCTTACCATTTATCACGCGAAGATCAAGGTGAGGAATCGACATGGGGGGCGCATTATCAAAAGCTTGGCTATAGACTTTAGCATTATGTCTCTTGACTATTGCTTTATTATCACACATTAGCCATTTTCCACTCACTGGAAATCCAGCGTATCCGTTGGCTTCTTTGAGTCCCATTTTTTGTAAGAGGGGGATAGATTGGCCTCCCGCACCAATAAAGATTTTATTTGATCTAATTCTTAAAATATTCTTATTGATTAAATTTTTTATCTCTAAGTTAATGAGTCCATCTTTATGCATAGAAATTTTTTCAACATTGGTATTAGTATAAAGATGAAAGTTTTTATTTTTTTTGAGTAAATTTAATAGCTGTCTTGAGACCTCTCCAAAGTTTATATCTGTACCGTGCTCAACCTTTGTTGCAGCGTAGGTTTCGTTTTTTTTATCTTTAAAATTGAGAAGAGGGGCCCATTGATGAATTATTTTGGGATCATCAGAAAATTCCATCTCTTTAAATAAGGGTTGTTTCTTTAATGACTCGAATCGACTCTTTAAAAATCTAATATTTTTATCACCCTTAACAAAGCTTATGTGAGGTGTTTTCTTTAGAAATTTTTTACAATCAAATGACTTATATTTTGACTCTAGGTAGGCCCAAAACTCCAACGAATTTTCAAACATCTCATTGATATTAATCGCTCGAGAAATATTTATTTCACCATTTTTATTTTGCGGGGTGTAATTAAGCTCGCAATAACCGGCGTGACCTGTGCCGGCATTATTTAATGCACTTGAACTCTCCAGGCTAATATCACCTAGTCTTTCAATAAGATTTATAGGATAGTCTGGAAAAATTTCATTTATCAAAACACCCAGGGTGAGGCTCATGATGCCACCGCCTATAAGGGTTATTCCATCATCATCAGTTCTTTTTGTCATATCATAAAAAAGGCTTCAATTAAGAAGCCTTGAGATTGGCTCCCCAACCTGGGCTCGAACCAGGGACACACGGATTAACAGTCCGTTGCTCTACCGACTGAGCTATTGGGGAATAATCGGAAACCCGAATTTTAACACAGGCTATACAAAATTTTCTAGTTTTTAAAGCAACTAGTTTTGAAGTTCATCCCGTGTTTCAGAGAAAGCTTTAATTGCCCGATCAAGATCATCTTGCGTATGTGCCGCGGATATTTGTGTTCGAATTCGAGCTTTGCCTTGAGGAACAACAGGATAGAAAAAGCCGATGGCATAGATACCTTTTTCAAGCAGTCTTGCACTCATTTTTTGCGCCAAAACAGCATCACCTAACATGACAGGCACGATTGGGTGATCACCCTCATCCACACTGAATCCTGCCTCTTTCATACCCTTTCTAAAGTAATGGGTATTTGCCTCGAGTTTATCTCTTAAGCTTGTTGATTCAGAGAGCATATCAATGACTTCAAGGGTTGCCGCACAAATACTAGGGGCAAGGGTGTTGGAGAAGAGATAGGGTCTTGATCGCTGACGTAACATATCAATAATTTCTTTACGTCCCGAGGTAAAACCTCCTGATGCACCCCCTAAGGCTTTACCAAAGGTACTGGTGATGATATCGACTCTGCCCATGACACCACAATATTCGTGTACACCCCTGCCAGTTTTACCCATAAAACCAGTGGCGTGACAATCATCGTGGTGGACCATCGCATCAAACTCATCGGCTAGGTCGCATATTTGATCGAGTTTTGCAATGGTGCCGTCCATAGAAAAGACACCATCGGTGGTAATTAAGATTCTTCGAGCCCCATTATTTTTTGCTTCAACTAATTTTGCTCTTAAATCACTCATATCATTATTTTTATAGCGATAGCGAGCTGCTTTGCATAAACGAACTCCATCTATGATGGAGGCATGATTAAGCTCATCAGAAATAACGGCATCTTCATTTGTTAGAATAGATTCAAATAAGCCACCATTCGCGTCAAAACATGCTGCATATAAAATCGTATCTTCAGTGCCTAAAAATTCACTGACTTTGGCCTCTAATGTTTTGTGAATGGTTTGAGTACCGCAAATGAAACGGACCGAGGCTAAACCAAACCCCCATTGATCCAGACTCTTTTTGGCAGCATCGATTACCCTTGGGTTATTGGCAAGACCTAAATAATTATTAGCACACATATTGATCACCTCACTGCCATCCGCAAGGATGATTTGATTTTTTTGGTCTGAATTTATAAAGCGCTCTGTTTTCCAAAGACCGTTTTCTTTAATTTGATCAAGATCCTGACTTAAACTCTTTCTTGTTTCCTTAAAACTCATTTAATTTCCTTAATCTAACCAGTTTAAAATGACTTTTCCTGACTTGCCTGAGCGCATGACATCAAAACCTTCTTGAAAATCCTTGTAGCTCATGCGATGGGTAATCATTTTCTCCAATGGGAGGCCACTTTGAACCATCATCGAGCCCTTGTACCAGGTCTCGAATATTTCACGCCCATAGATACCTTTGATAGTAAGCCCTTTAAAGACGACCATATCCCAGTCAATGCCTGAACCCTGCGGCATGATAGCTAGCATGGCGATCTTGCCACCGTTAATCATAAGATTGAGCATGTCCCCAAAGGCTTTGGGTGATCCTGACATCTCAAGACCCACATCAAAGCCTTCAAAGATACCCATGGAATGCATCAGATCTTTATCGATGGTTTGTTTAGCAACATTAATGGTCACAACTCGAGGCAGTATTTCTTTGATCATATTAAGCCTAAATTCATTGAGGTCGGTAATCACAATATTACGTGCACCCGCGTGATCCGCTACCATCGCTGCCATCATGCCAATCGGTCCTGCCCCGGTAATTAACACATCCTCACCTACCATATTAAATGATAGAGCGGTGTGAACGGCATTGCCATAGGGGTCAAAAATAGATAATAAGTCAGTTGAAATAGGGCGGCTAGGGCGAAATATATTTTTTGCTGGAACTGATAGATACTCAGCAAATGCACCAGTACGGTTAACACCCACGCCAATCGTATTTGGACATAAATGTAGCGTTCCAGCGAGACAATTTCGACATCTACCACAAACGATATGACCTTCACCTGAGACAATATCACCAACCTTAAGATCATTGACGTTAGAGCCGATCGCCGCAATTTCACCTGCGTATTCGTGACCCGTGATCATGGGTACGGGTATGGTTTTTTGAGCCCACTCATCCCAGTTATAAATGTGAATATCAGTTCCACAAATGGCTGTTTTATGGATCTTCACCAAGACATCATTGTTACCAACCTCGGGTTCTGGCATGTCTTCTAGCCAGATACCTTCTTTTGCATGCCTTTTGACCAACGCTTTCATTTAAACTCCAAGATCTATTTTAAAAAAACAGTATTATATAATGTTTTAATGCATAGTTCCCTAGAGATTATTGCGCTTATAGGCGCATTTATATTGATCGTTATTTACTATAAAGATGCTATTAAGTCTTCTCTTGTAGACCCAAAACTATCTTTTATTTATGCGTTAATAATTATTTTGATGGGCTATCTATTATATCTTTTCTTTAAATCCAAAGGATTCTAAAAAATTTTGAATTTTTTTTCAAAAGGAGTTAAAGTTAGTTTGATAGGTCTAATAAATCTATTGAAAGGAGATGTAACTCGAGACACGTTTTAATAATGAATTTTCTCAAGGAGAACAAATGAATTATCAAGAACTGAAGAGTCGACATCAAGAGCTTGAATCCATTGTAGATCAAGCTTATAAAAATTATGTTTCTGATGAAATCATCAAGCGTTACAAGAAAGAAAAACTTAAAATTAAAGAATTAATCGATCGGTTTGAACACTCGTGACCATGATCAAAAAAAATAACCGGCCAAGGCCGGTTTTTTTTATTCTATAATTAGCTATGCACCAAATTATTCAATCTCATATTAAAGAGCACCAAGACGTTTTATACACTATAAATTCCTTTAATGACATCATTGAAAAGATTGCTAGCACTCTTATTAATTGTCTAAAAAATGATGGCACCGTCTATTGGTGCGGTAATGGTGGAAGCGCATCGGATAGTCAACACCTTGCAGGTGAGTTGGTAGGGCGTTTTGTGGGAGACCGTAAACCCTTAAGATCCATTGCACTTAATGCTGACTCAGCAGTGATGACATGTATTGTGAACGATTATGGCTATGAGCATATTTTTTCAAGACAGGTCGATGGATTGGGCCGAGAGGGTGATGTCTTGATAGGGATTACCACCTCGGGCAATAGTCAAAATGTTATCAATGCTTTGAACGCAGCAAAGTCAAAAAAAATGACGACCATTGGACTTCTAGGAAAAGGGGGCGGTAAAGCGCGAGAGGTTGTGGATCATGCAATTGTCATACCATCCAACACCACCGCACGAGTGCAAGAAATGCACATCATGGTGGGTCATATCCTTTGCGATTTGATTGAAGAGGGCCTAAACCTCAAATCATGACCATTATAGTCACTGGTGCTGCAGGGTTTATCGGCTCTAATTTTGTCCTTAATTGGTTTGATGGTCAAGATGAAAAAGTTATTGCGCTAGATAAATTGACTTACGCAGGTAATCTAGAAAACCTTAAATCCGTTGAGAAAAATAAAAATTATGAGTTTGTTCAGGGCGATATTGGCGACTCAAAACTTATCTCTGAGCTATTACAAATACATCAACCGAGAGCCATCATCAATTTTGCTGCAGAGAGTCATGTCGACAGATCCATACACGGACCTGATGAATTTATGCTGACCAATATCATGGGTACCTACCGCATGCTCAATGCAGTTCGTCTCTTTTATGATGGCTTAAGTGATGTAGATCAAAAAAATTTTCGTTTTTTGCATGTTTCAACCGACGAGGTCTATGGCACTCTAAGCGCCAAGGATCCTGCTTTTAAAGAGATTAATAAGTATGAACCGAATAGTCCATACAGCGCCTCAAAGGCATCCTCAGATCATTTAGTTCGTGCTTGGTATCATACCTATGGCTTGCCCGTACTCACCACCAATTGCTCGAATAACTATGGGCCTTATCACTTTCCAGAAAAGCTCATCCCGCTATGTATTTTAAATGCACTCCAAGGTGAAAATTTACCCATCTATGGCGACGGACAACAAGTTCGTGACTGGCTCTACGTGGTCGATCACTGCAAGGGCATTGCGACTGTGCTTGAGAAGGGGGTTATTGGTGAGACCTATAATATTGGCGGCTGGAACGAGAAGACCAACTTGGATGTTGTGCACAGCTTGTGTGACTTATTAGATGAACTTAAACCCCGTGAGGATGGAAAATCCTACAAAGAGCAAATCACCTTCGTCAAGGATCGCCCAGGTCACGATCGCCGCTATGCGATCGATGCTTCTAAAATTTCTAATGAACTTGGTTGGAAACCCAAAGAGTCATTTGAGACGGGCATCCGCAAGACTGTGCAGTGGTACCTCGACAACCAGGACTGGGTAGCTAATGTACAATCGGGCGATTACCAGAACTGGCTAACTAAAAACTATTCATGAAAATCCTAATCACGGGTATCAACGGTCAGGTGGGGCATGCGTTGATGCATGAGCTAACCGACCATGAACTAATCGGCTTAACCCGCAAAGAGTGTGAACTTACAAATCCAGATCAAATAAGGCAGGTCATCGATCATCACCAACCGGAACTGATTATCAACCCCGCAGCTTATACCAAGGTCGACCAGGCCGAAGATGAGCCCGAATTAGCGTTTAGGATTAATCGGGATGCACCTCGCGTCATGGCAAACAAGGCACGTGAATATGATATTCCGATCATTCATTTTTCTACTGATTACGTATTTGACGGACAAAAAGAGCTGCCTTATACCGAAGAGGATTTTCCAAACCCTCTGGGTATTTATGGTCAATCCAAGTTAGCAGGTGAGGAGGCAATTAAGGAAGTTAAAGGTAAGTATTATATTTTTCGAACCAGCTGGGTGTATTCAGGTATGGGCCATAATTTTTACCTTAACATTCAACGAAGAATTGAGGAGCAAAATGAATTAAAGGTGGTAAATGATCAATTAGGGGTACCAACCTCATCTTTATTTATAGCTAAGCAGATTAAAAAAATGATCCCCAAACTATTGAATGAAAACAGAGGTATTTATCATTTAGTTCCGAATGGCGCATGCACCTGGTTTGATTTTGCAAGAGTTATTTTAAATTCGTCAAAGCATTATCATTCAGAAAAAAAAATTATTCCTGTTACATCCGACCAATACCCCACCAAGGCTAAACGTCCAAGCAATAGCTGTCTTTCGAATAATAAGATTCAAAAGGCCATCATGGTAGAATTTGATGATTGGAAATCAGTTTTTTTAGAATCTTTTAAAAATATTAATGAGTAAAAAACTAAATATAGTTGTCGTGGGATTGGGATATGTTGGGCTAGCGAATGCTTTATTGCTTGCACAAACAAATCATGTGATTGGTTTAGATTTAGATCAACATAAAATTAACCAATTAAATGAAAAAATTTCTCCGTTAGATGACCTTGAAATTCAGGAGTATCTGACACATAAACAACTACATTTAAAGTTTGATTTATTTTTTGATCACTATTTAGAGAATGCCGATTTTGTTATCGTAGCGACACCAACTAATTACGATCCAGATAAAAATTATTTTGATACGAGCTCAGTTGAGTCTGTGGTTAATGTTGCATTATCAAAGTCACCCGATTCGGTCATTGTTATTAAATCCACCATCCCCGTTGGATTTACTGAACAAATAAATCAAACACATAATACCAATCGAGTTCTTTTTTCACCAGAGTTTTTAAGGGAGGGGTTTGCCTTAAAAGATAATCTTTATCCCTCAAGGATTATCGTAAGTAACAGCCATTTAAAATCTGATCTTTTTTTGCAATTACTTAAAGAAGGTGGACATAAACCTGATGTCGAGTGTTTAAAAGTATCCTCCAGAGAGGCTGAGGCTATTAAACTTTTTGCAAATACCTTCCTTGCGATGAGGGTTGCATTTTTTAATGAACTGGACTCCTATGCGTTATCTCATAATTTGAACACAAAAAATATAATAGACGGTGTTAGTTTAGATCCAAGAGTGGGTAAGGGTTACAACAACCCGTCTTTTGGTTACGGCGGGTATTGTTTGCCCAAGGATACAAAACAGTTGCTGGCAAACTACGAAGATATTCCACAAACATTGATAGAGGGAATCATTAATTCGAATACCACCAGAAAAGATTTTATCGCAGATTTCGTTATAAAGAAAAATCCAAAATGTGTTGGTATATATAGATTAATTATGAAGCAAGGTTCTGACAATATTCGTGAGTCGAGTTTGCAGGGTGTCATAAAGAGAATCAAGGCAAAAGGTATCAAAGTGATTATTTATGAGCCATTAATAGAAGAGGAGTTATTTTTTAATTCAAAAGTTGTAAAAACAATTGCAGAATTGATAACAGAGTCAGATCTTATTTTAACCAATCGACAGGATGATGTTTTAAAAGATGTTAGGGAAAAAGTCTTTACAAGAGATTGCTTTGGAGGAGATGTTTAATTGAAGAAAATATTAGTTACTGGTGGCGCCGGTTTCCTAGGTTCACACCTATGTGAAAAACTTATTCATGATGGACATGAGGTTATCGCTGTAGATAATTTTTACACAGGTAACAAGGACAATATAATTAATTTATTAAATAATCCTCGTTTTGAATTAATGCGCCATGATGTGACTTTCCCTCTATATCTTGAGGTTGATGAAATCTATAATTTAGCTTGCCCAGCATCACCAATTCATTATCAATACGATCCAGTACAAACGACTAAAACATCGGTACATGGAGCCATTAATATGCTAGGTTTAGCAAAAAGATTAAAAGCAAAAATCCTACAAGCCTCTACCAGTGAGGTTTATGGCGACCCGAGTCTTCATCCGCAAAAAGAAGATTATTGGGGTAACGTTAATCCGATTGGCGCAAGATCTTGTTACGATGAGGGTAAACGATGTGCGGAGACATTATTTTTTGATTATAGGCGCCAACATAAATTAAATATTAAAGTAGCTCGAATTTTTAATACATATGGCCCAAATATGCATCCAAGTGATGGTCGCGTCGTGTCAAATTTTATTATTCAAGCATTAAGAGATGAGCCAATTACGATCTATGGTGATGGTAATCAAACAAGATCATTTTGCTATGTTGATGATTTAATTGAGGGAATAATAAAATTAATGGCAACAAGTGAGTCTGTTACAGGGCCTATTAATCTTGGTAATCCAAATGAATTTTCAATTTTGGAACTTGCTAATTTGGTTATTGAATTAACTGGTTCAAAATCAGATATTATTTTTCAAAAACTACCTGAAGATGATCCGAAACAAAGACAACCATCAATTAGCCTTGCTAAAGCTGAGTTAAAATGGGAACCTAAAATAGAATTAAAAGATGGCCTAAAAAAAACAATTGAGTATTTTAAAAAAATAGTACAAAAAAAATGAAAAGAAAAGGAATTATTCTTGCAGGTGGTACCGGAACAAGACTCTATCCTGTGACACATTGCATTTCTAAGCAATTACTCCCTATTTATGATAAACCAATGATTTATTACCCGCTGACGACACTTATGATTGCTGGAATTAAGGATATTTTAATTATAACAACCATAAATGATCTTGATAACTTTAAAAGATTATTAGGAGATGGTTCACAATGGGGAATTAAGCTTAACTACATAATTCAGCCAAGCCCTGATGGACTAGCGCAAGCTTTTATTTTGGGTGAGGAATTTATTGGTGATGATATGTCTACTCTTATACTTGGAGATAATATATTTTACGGTCCTGATATTGAGTGTATTTTAAATTCAGCAGGAAGTAGAAATGTTGGAGCAACAATATTTGCTTATCATGTGAAAGATCCTGAGCGATATGGGGTAGCTGAATTTGATAAAAAAAATAAAGTAATTTCTATTGAGGAGAAGCCCGATATTCCAAAATCAAATTTTGCAATCACAGGGCTTTATTTTTATGATCATAGTGTTGTTGAATTGGCAAAAACATTAATACCCTCTAAAAGGAATGAGTTAGAAATAACAGATCTTAATAAAAAATATTTAGATCAAGGTAATCTTTATGTTGAAATGATGGATCGGGGCTATGCATGGCTTGATACAGGAACTCATGACAGCTTGTTGGATGCTGGCCAGTTTATATCTACCATTGAGAGTCGACAAGGTCTGAAAATTGCATGCCCAGAGGAAGTAGCATTTAGAAAAAAATGGATTTCAAGGAAAGATTTAGAAAAGCTTGCCAAACCACTCCTAAAAAATAATTATGGACAATATCTTATTGGGTTGTTAGATTAAATGATAGGACCTTTTTCTAAAATTCCAGAAGTTATATTATTCGAACCTAAAGTCTTTCATGACGAAAGAGGTTTTTTTTTCGAATCATTTAATCAAAAAGAATTTAATCAGCTCGTTGGTAAAGAAATAAATTTTGTACAGGATAATCATTCAAAATCTAAAAAAGGAGTTATTCGTGGCCTTCACTTTCAATCGAGCCCAATGGAGCAAGGTAAACTTGTTCGAGTAATTGATGGTGAGATCTGGGATGTTGCTGTCGATATTAGATCGAACTCATCCTCATACGGGTGTTGGGTTGGAGAAGAATTATCTTCACACAATAAAAAACAACTTTGGATCCCCGAGGGTTTTGCGCATGGATTTTTAGTTTTATCAGAAACGGCTGAGGTAGTATATAAAACTACCAATTATTATTCACAAGCCCATGAAAAAATGATTCATTGGAAAAATAACGAGTTTAATATTAATTGGCCAGTTTTCAACATAAACATCTTAACATCAGCTAAAGACAGTTAGACTTTATGACAATTAATAATTGCATTTTATATACATTTCCAAAAATACATGATCGACGAGGTAATTTAACTTTTGTCGAGGGTGCCAAACATATCCCATTTAACATCAAACGTATTTATTACCTCTATGATGTGCCAGGTGGTTCAAAGAGAGGTGGGCATGCGCATAAGAATTTAAATCAGATTCTCATTGCGTTATCTGGAAGCTTTGATGTAATGCTTTATGACGGTAAAGAAAAGAAAACAGTGCACTTAAATTCACCTCAACAAGGATTAATCATTGTCCCAATGGTGTGGAGGGAAATTATAAATTTTTCATCTGGCGCTGTTTGTCTTGTATTGGCTTCCGAGTATTATTCTGAGGATGATTATTTTAGAACTTTAAAATCATTTAGATCAAGTCTTCGATAAATGAAAATTCCTTTTTTAGATTTAAAACGATCTCACAATTATCTTAACAAAGAAATTAGTGCAGCACTATCTAGGGTTCATAATTCTGGGGAATACATTCTTGGAAATGAAGTTGAAAAATTTGAAAGGAATTATGCCAATTATTGCAATGCAAAATTTTGCTTAGGAGTCGCCAATGGATTAGATGCGCTTAAGTTATCACTTTTGGCTCTGGGGGTTGGCAAAGGCGACCAGGTTATTGTACCAGCTCATACCTTTATTGCTACATGGTTGGCTGTTAGTCATGTTGGTGCAACACCTATTCCAATAGAGCCAGACCCCTCAAGTTACAATATTGATCCAAGCCTCATAGAAAAAAAAATTAATAAAAAGACTAAAGCAATTATTATTGTTCACTTATACGGTCTTCCGGCCGATATTAATTCAATAAGGAAAATTGCAAAAAAATACAAATTACATGTTGTTGAAGACGCCGCTCAAGCTCATGGAGCAAAGTACAAAGACAAAAAAATAGGTGCTCATAGCGATATTGTTGCATGGAGTTTTTATCCAGGTAAAAATCTTGGAGCATTAGGGGATGGGGGAGCAATCACTACTAATTCAAAAAAACTTTTCGAAATAATAAAGGCTTTAAGAAATTACGGCAGCAAGGAAAAATATATCAATAATCTAATTGGTTATAACAGCCGATTAGACTCTATTCAAGCAGCAATATTATCGGTTAAATTAGCTTACTTAGATAAATTTAATTATTTAAGAAAAAAAATAGCTGAGCAATATATAGCCGCATTTAAAGATTATTGTCAATTTTTACCCATTACAAATCAGGATTATGAATCTGTTTGGCATTTGTTTGTTATCAGGCATCAATATAGAAATCAATTAAGATTAGAACTTGAAAAGCAGGGAATTTCAACATTAATTCACTATCCAGTTCCACCTCACATGCAAAAAGCCTATAGGCATTTGGATATTAAAAAAGGTCAATTACCAATCACTGAAAAAATTAGCCAGGACTGTTTAAGTCTACCTATGGATCCATTAATGAACCAAAAAGAAATTGATTATGTGATAAAAAAAACAATTAGATCACTAAAGCTGACTAATTAAGATGAAACAAAAACTTGTATCAGTCATTATCCCTTACTTTAAACATAAAAATTACATCGAACAGTTATTAATCTCAATAAAAAAACAAACATATAAAAATATTGAGATTATCCTCATTGATGATGGGTCTCACGATGGAAGCATAAAATTATTAAAGCTATTAAGTAAGAAATACAAATTTAGTTTATTTAATCAAAAAAATAAGGGTGTATGTACCACCCTTAACAGGGGTGTAAGCCTTAGCAGGGGAGAGTTTATCAAAATTATGGATAGTGATGATTTGATGGTTGAAAATCAGATTCAACAACAGGTCAATATACTATCTTCATCTGATTATGATGTTATCGGTGGCGGAATGACTTTAATAAATAAAAATTCAAATGTTATTAATTATCAATCTCCAAGGAAGTTAGGCCAAATATTATTTAAGGATGTGCTATTTAATAACCCTATTTACGGTCCCACAATGATGTTCAGAGCATCTGCATTTGATAAATTCGGAAATTTTGATAGGGAAAATCCAATAGAAGATTTTTCTATCATTTTAACTATGATTTCTAAAGGCGCAAAGGTTTTTAATTTCGACTTGAACTGGGCTAAATATCGAGTAAGTGAACATAATTATTTAAGTAAAGCAAAATGGTATTTTGAGGGGGTCATGCATACACTTTCACGTTATGATAATACTAGCACCATCAATCAAGCAAAGAATTATCATATTTTTTTATATTTAATAAAATTAGCTTTGTTTAATGGTTTAAAAAATAAAAATAATTTCCTGAAAATTTTTAAGACCCAGCAAAATTTTTTAAGACAATTTATTGGCTTTATTATTATTTATACAGCTGCAATTTTGCCTCAAAGTTTAAGAAAATTTTTTCAAAATAAGATAATTTTTAAGTCGAGTAAAATAATTAGTACAACTAACCTTTTAAAGTAAATGATTTTGCTGAAAAAAATTTATTCTAATATTCATGAACATGACCGTGCCCTGGTAATGGTTATAATAGGTGTGGGCTTGACCCTTCTCCAAATGCTGGGTTTGTTTTACTTATTTAATGATCATTATATTGATTCTCGAGCAATCATTAATACCATGAATATATCTGCACCTCTTCTTTGCATGGGTTTTGATATTACGTCACCCCAAATAACTAAGAGTGAAAAATCAGCTTTATTTATTTGGAATTTTGTTTTGTTACATTTATTTTTGGCGCTGGTTTTTTTCCTCGCATCATTTTTAATAAGTGACGTTAAAACAAGTTATATTTTTTTAGGGCTAGTGTTAGGTGCAATTTTTTCGTCAAATTTATTGCTCAATGAGTACGAACGAAATATTAACTCCGTTAAAAAATACTTTTTTGATTTACATGTCCGTGACAGGTTTAATCGAACTTTTTTTATTCTCGTTATAGCCTTTATAGCAGACTCAATTTTTACATGGTCTACCATACTCATAGTTCTCTCCCTTGCTTACCTCTTTTTTTTAATTATTAAATACAAAGAAGATATAGGTTTTGATTTTTTGAAATTAAAAAAACATCTGACTTTTTCGTTGCCATTTCTTTTAACATCGTTAGTTATTGTTTTTATATATCGGGCTACGTTTTACTTTTCTTATTATTATGATACGAGCACCTATGCTGCAAAAATTGATTTTTGGCTTACCATTTCACTTTTACTTTTAATACCGATGATGAATGTCTCAAAATTTGCAGAAACAAGCGCCCAAGGAGATATGAATAAATATATATATTCGCTCAAGAGTGGATGGACTAAGTTATATCAGCAACAACTTTTAATCATTTTAATGATTTTTATATTAACTGCGCTGGGCATTTATTTTAATAAAATTACATCAATTGAAATTATTACCATGATACTACCTTTATCGTTATCAATTTTATTGTTAACGTTAACACCTTCATACTTGTATCTAGCATTATTGAAAAATAAATTTAGCTCATGCCTACATCATGTTTTTCTTTTTATTATTATCTCTTTAATTATCTTTTTATTTAAAGCCATTTATTTATTTTTACCCGTATCATGGCTTTTATTAATCAATTGTTTTTTATATTTAATTTATACCCTTCATTTTTCTAGAGCATCTCTTGATGTTAAAATTAGTGTTATATTAAGATTTAATGATGGCTTGAAGCTTTTATGTATCTTTATACTTTGCCATTCTGTTTTATTTCTAGGTGCTTATTTTGCAGGAATTTAAATTAGATATAACCCATAAATTAATTTTATTGCTTGTAATTCCCTGTTACATCATATTTTTCATCGGTAAGGAGCCATTAATGCAAGGCCTGGCTTTCTCTTGTTATCCTATTGCATTAGGTGTTGTGGCAATACATTATCGGTCATTTAAGTTACCAAGAAATTTTATTCTCTTTTGGATCTTTTTTTTATTAGCATGGTGCATTCCAAGCCTTATAAATTTTTCTAGTAGGCGTCTAGAGTCAGAGTTAGTCATTTTAGAGGTGCTATTTGCTAATGTCATTTTTTTAAGTAGCGTTCTATTTGCTTTTAGTATTTGGTTAATGCAAGGTAAAGAGAATAGCTTTATAAAGTTTTTAAATGTTCTTTTTATTTATCTTTTGCCTATTGTCTTTTTAATTATTTTAAAAACTATCTACCTTAAGTTTTTAAATGATCAAGTAAGACCCTCTCCTTTTGGTATACATCCAGTTGTAGCCTCTGAAATTCTTTTTGTTTCGATGATAGGTTTGATGACCTTTAAAAACCAATATTTTAAACTGGTTTTGTCAGCGCCCTTATTTCTAGGTCTCTTTCTTTTGAATTCCAGAGGTTACATGATTCCATCTTTTTTTATATTTTTTATTTGTTTTTGTCTTCCAATTTTTATAACGTATACGACCAAGCAAAAAATAATTTTATTTTTTGTTGGCACCTTATTTTTGTTTTTTTGTGAAGAATATATTTACAGTAATATACTTCGTTTAGATAGTAAATCCTCAGGTTTTGGTAGTGGTTTTTCTGGAAGAGAGTATGTATGGATGTTTGCCCTTCAATCCATCTCGAGCCACCCTTGGCTAGGTGTTGGATATTGGGTTAACCCATTTGGCTACTCAGTGCCTGAAGATTTTATCTCTAATTCCTTAAGTATAAATGATCCATCTGTCACAATACATAACGCATTTATTCGTATTGCAGCAGAAAATGGTCTAATATTAGCTTGCCTTTCTTATTTTACAATTTGCTTATCTATTCTTAAGGCCATAAAAAAGAAACTTTACTTTGAGCTCACAATAGTAATTGCGATGGTCTTTGCGTTGTTTTTCTCTACGAGACACTTAACAAACAATCTGATGAACTTGATTTTTTATGCATCCATGCTCTCAATCTACCTAAAAAAAACTTCAAAGAAAGTTTAAAAAAATGACTACATTAATCACCGGTGGATCAGGTTTTATTGGCTCCCACATGGTCGCTTTTTTATTGTCAAATGAGTGTGATTTTATCGTGCTTGATAATTTATCAAACTCTGACAACTACAACATTCAACAGTTAGAAAAAAAATTTAATAAAAAAATTTCTTTTTATAAAGTTGACTTAACGGACTTGGAGAATACCGAGCAAATTTTCTCAGATAATAATATTCAAAAAGTCATTCATCTCGCTGCATTAAAGTCAGTGAATGAATCCATTCAATACCCTGACTTATATTTTACTAATAATGTGACAGGGTCTTCTCATTTAATTTATCTATGCAAGAAATATGAAATCAAAAATTTTATTTTTTCATCATCTGCTTGTGTATATGGCCAACCTGAATATCTTCCCATTAACGAGAAGCATCATCTTCAACCAACGAATCCTTATGGAGATTCAAAGGTGGCCGTTGAAGATCTGCTTACTCGGGATGATTATTTTCAAAATCATTGCAGCACAAAAATCCTTCGTTACTTTAATCCCATTGGTGCCTTTGATGATGGCTTGATTGGAGAGAGACCGCTGGGCAAGCCTAATAACCTGATGCCTTATATTTTAGGTGTAGTTCAAGGCCTATACCCTGTTCTAAGAGTTTATGGCAATGATTATAATACCCTTGACGGTACAGCCATTCGTGACTATATCCACATTATGGATCTCATTGATGCGCATGTCTGTGCCCTCAATGATAATAACATTGGCGTTGAAATTTTTAATGTGGGCACGGGCCAGGGTTATTCGGTGCTTGATATCATTAGTACCTTTAACCAAGTTAACGGTACGCAGATCCCCTATGAATTTCATCCAAGGAGACAGGGGGATGTAGAGGCTTGTTTTGCTGATGTCTCAAAGATTAAGACCCATTTAGGTTGGTGTGCATCAAGAGACTTGAACATGATGTGCCAAGATGCCTATAATTTTTCAATCAAAAAATAATAAGTTATGATCGTCATTTACTACTCTAATCATGATATAGCTTTTAAAACCTTAAATAAAAATGACCTTTAATAGCATGCTTGAGTTTTTAAACAAAATCATTAATGGATTCTATGAGTCCAACTTCATCTATGGTGCAATCTTTTTTATATTTCTGTATCAATTCATCGTTTTATTTTGGGCTAGAAATGTAAATTGGAAACTAAAAACGCTTCACTATAAAGGTAAGCAGCGCGTCCATGAGGGCGAGACGCCCAGGCTGGGAGGGCTTATCTGCTTCTTATACTTATTTATCTTCTCACTCATCCTAAGGGAGAAGATTTTTGCCGATAACTTGCAAGTGATCTTAGCCTGTCTCCTTCCCATGATGCTTGTGACCCTTAAGGAAGATCTTACTCACGACGTTGATTACAAGATTCGTTTTTTGGGCACAATTTTATCCGCCACAGCCCTGATCATATTTGCCAACCAAAGTTTACCGCACGTCAATCACATTATTGTAATCTCTGACCTCTTTCAAAGCCCGGTATTTAGCTTTGTCTTTTACAGCTTATGCCTCATGGCAGTGGCGAACGGCTGTAACTTCATTGACGGCATGAATGGCCTGCTAGGTTTTTACCTCCTGGGTGCGCTTTTGTCATGTTTGCAGTTAACTTATATTGTAGATGACGTTTTTATGGCTATACCAATCATTCTCTTAATTGAAATGATTATATTATTTTTGCTAGTGAACTTTCCTTGGGGTAAAATCTTCATGGGAGACTCGGGGGCCTACCTAATGGCGCTAATACTTGGCATTTGGGTCATTAATTTCTTTGGCACATATAACAAAATTTCGTCTTGGAACGCCTGCCTCATTTTCTTCTACCCGATCGCCGAGGTAACTTACTCCACCATCCGTAAGTTTTTGCAAAAAAAGTCACCGTTCCATCCGGATCGTGAGCACCTGCACCTTAAGGTCTACGATATCCTCAACACAACCTTGAAAAAACCGAGGCTCTCTAATAACCTCACGACGGTGTTCTTGGCGATTTTCTGGCTCGCCCCACCGCTGATACTGCCTTGGGTTCTCGACTCGCAAATCATGATTTTTTTCTCGATTTGCCTGATGTCTTTTGTTTATTTGGCTTTGAACCTACTGATCCCAAATAAAAATGAATATGATCCTTTTTTAGAAAAAACTAAAAAAAATTTATAACCAAGCAAGCTTTAATGCTAGAAATTATCCGCTTATGCTTTAAGTTCAAGACTCGGTGCGTGACTGTTTTAGCATGTTTGATCGAATGATCATAAATAACATCCAGCCGAAAGCCAAAAGCAAGCCAATAAATATACCTATCACACTATGCTTGACGGGCTTGGGATACAGCGCCTGAGTTTTACCAAAACTCAACTTTAAAGATTTGACCACCTCATCGGCATCGATTTTGGCAATATCCTGATTGGTCCAAGTTATATTATTATTTATACTGAAAATCTCTTGCTTGTTGTCGAAACTTTCAAGATTTTGCGCCAACCGTTTTACTTGATCTATTTCAAATACTAGGGCTTGCTTGAGAATTTCAGTAACTTCCTCTTTTATATTATCTTTTGTAGTTATAACGGTAAATATTTTACTTTTCTTATTAAAATGATAGTTTGGAAGATAATTGTTATTTACCGCGCTGGTATTTAAAAGTTCTTGTAATTTTTCAGAATTGAGCAAAGTATTATAAGTAAATATCGGATGACCTATGTAATACTTAAATGTCGTCTTATAGCGTGGCTCGTGATGGTAAGTAAATCCTAGGCCCAACAGAAAACCCAATAGCCCCAATAAGATGTATTTACTTTTGTGGTTCAAGAAGATCCGGATTAATTCAATCAGATCGATTTCATCGTCAAACTTTTGTGGAACCTTCGCCATGACTTTAACCATAATAAAT
>Ga0255766_10001130_pt1 | contig 24685 bp, 27 predicted proteins | sample 071ome_23_FD_179966 | JGI IMG/M metagenome (GOLD analysis project Ga0255766, IMG submission 179966) | Coastal salt marsh microbial communities from the Groves Creek Marsh, Skidaway Island, Georgia - 071403BT metaG (version 2) | ecosystem: Environmental > Aquatic > Marine > Intertidal zone >... | reverse complement strand
GGTGCTGATGTCGCCGTCGGTGATTGGGTCGTAGTCGATGATGAGATTGAACGTGTTGCTCACGTGCTCGAACGGCGCTCAGCGTTTATTCGTCGGGCTTCTCATGAGGGTGATCGGGCTGAGGCTGACGTGCTTGCAGCCAACATTGATGTTGTCTTTCTCATTCATGCGTTGACGGCACCTCCGAACCAGAGGCGACTTGAACGTGAGCTCGTGCTCGCTTTTGACTCTGGTGCGCAACCACACATTGTGCTGACCAAGTCCGATGTCGCCGAGGCTATCGATGCCACGGTTGCCGAGCTGCGAGCTGTTGCGGCGGGAGTACCAGTTCACATTGCAAGTGGGGTGACCGGAGTTGGTCTTGAACCGATTCGCGCTGCTTCTGAAGGTGGTCGCACGCTGGCGTTCTTCGGCGCCTCCGGAGTTGGAAAGTCCACGTTGGTGAACGCGCTCATTGGCCGTCAAGAGATGGCAACTTCGGCGGTGCGAGAACATGACCAACGTGGCCGTCATACAACTGTTGCCACGCAGCTTCTTCCGCTTCCAGGCGGCGGATGGTTGATTGACACCCCAGGTTTTCGCGCGGTGAGTCTGTGGTTGTCAGGCCGCGGAATCGAGCGTGCGTTTGTTGATGTGTTTGACCTCATGGACGACTGCCGGTTCAGAGACTGCAAACACGATCAAGAACCAGGGTGCGCAGTTCAGGCAGCGATTGCTGCTGGTGAACTTGATTCTCTGCGATTCGCAAGCCTTCGACGCCTTGTCGCTGAGGAAGCCGCTCTTGAAGAAGAGCAGGCCCGTCGCGAGCGCATTGCGGATCGACGAAAGGGCGGGAGAGAGCCACTCGACGATCCCGATGGGGATGAATTGACATGAGATGACTACTGTCATCTCTATGACAGCTTTGCCATCAACAGTAGACATGTATGACCTGCGGATGTCTGAAAGTGCACGTCCGCTGTACGAAAAAGTTAAGAAGTTCATTGCTGAAGAGATCGAGCCAAAGACGGCCGAATTCTTCCGCCTTGGTGAGGGACGCGAGGACCACTGGGGATACGGCGAGGGCCAACTCGAACTACTCGATTCGATTAAGGCCAAGGCGAAGGAAGTCGGGCTCTGGAACTTCTTCCTCCCAGATGCCGAAACCGGTGAAGGTCTTTCCAACCTCGACTATGCCTACATCGCAGTTGAGTTGGGCAAGAACCCGATCGCATCAGAATGCCTGAACTGTTCAGCCCCAGACACAGGCAACATGGAGGTGCTCGAGCGTGTCGGCACGCCCGAGCAGAAAGAGCAGTGGCTCAAGCCTCTCCTCAATGGCGAGATTCGTTCGGCATACATCATGACCGAGCCAGACATGCCGTCATCTGATGCGAAGCAGCTCGCATGTCGCGCCGTTCGTGACGGTGACGAGTACGTGATCACCGGCGAAAAGTACTGGTCATCTGGCGCCGGAGATCCTCGATGCAAGATCATGATCGTTATGGTGCAGACCGACCCAGACGGTCCTGCGCACCGTCGTCAGTCACAGATTCTTGTTCCACGTGACACCCCAGGTGTTGAGATCCGTGGATCAATGCACGTGTTTGGCGAAGACGATGCTCCGCACGGTCATATGCATATTCGCTTCAACAACGTCCGCGTCCCTGCTTCAAACATGTTGTGGGGCGAAGGCAAGGGATTCGAAATCTCGCAGCTCCGCCTCGGACCAGGTCGTATCCACCACTGCATGCGCTCGGTTGGTGCAGCGGAGAAGGCACTTGAACTCATGGTGAAGCGCGGCATCACCCGCGAGGCATTCGGTAAGCGCATTGCGAACCTTGGTAAGAACCCAGAGGTGATCGCAAAGGCTCGTATTGAAATCGAGTCAATGCGCCGCATGGTGCTGACCGCTGCCAAAGCAATGGACGAGCTTGGAAATGCTGAAGCCCGTGTGTGGGTGAGCGCCGTTAAGGCAATGGTGCCAATCCGAACCTGCCAGATCGTTGACGAAGCGATCCAGATTCACGGTGGTACGGGTGTCTCTCAGTGGACACCACTTGCCCGTATGTACGCAAGTCAGCGCACGCTACGTCTCGCCGATGGCCCGGACGAAGTGCATTGGTTTGTTGTCGGTCGCTCAGAGATTGCCTCCATGGAAGAAGCAGCTCGCGACTACAACCCGAAAGAAACCTTCTACTCAGAGAAGGGTTCCGATAACTCGGGCGTCTTCTCCGGTCCCTGATCCGGAAGTACCCAACCGGTTTCTCCTCTGGTCCACTGTCGAACACTGCATACTGCGGTGATTGGCAGTGGACCATATATGTGAGGGAACAGTTCTGAAACACCCGGAGCGGGTGGCTCTTCAACAATCTCTGATTCGACGCGTTCAGGATCAACTTCGAGAAGTAGCAGCTCACTCAAATCTGCATAGAACCGTTGCGCGACGCCCTCAATTTGTTCGGGCTTGGAGCAGTGGATGTATCCCACCTCTTTAAGTGTCATTCCTCGAGTGCTGATTAAGTACAAGCCTGAGAGTTGAGCATCTCGCCAGTCGTCTTGGAGCGCAATGTGCCAGATCATGTGTGGTGTGAATCCTTCCGAGCTGTCGTCGGGTGTAGTTAATCACGGTGGCTCTAGAAGACAGAGTGGAGAGAAGGTCGGAGATGCAAGCGTACGACCAAGGTGTTGCCCAGAGGCCTGAGGCTCAGGTTGTCTTCTGAAGATTCTCTACGAACGCGTCTTCCGTCCGACGGATCGACCGATCGGTTGTTCCAGATGAGTGTGGGGAGATGAGTACCCGAGGCATTGACCACAGAGGGCTCTCTTCAGGAAGTGGCTCCACCGCGAACACATCGAGGCCGGCACCACCGAGATGGCCTGACTCGAGGTGAGCAATCATTGCCTCCTCATCGACGCAGTTGCCACGCCCCACATTGATGACGATTGCCCCCTTTGGCATCATCGAAAATTCACGCTCGCCAATCGAGTGGTGAGTCTCATCGGTTAGCGGCATGCACAACACGATGACATCAGACGAGGCCAAGACCTCATCGCGACGAGAATCAGGCCACGTCTCACAAGGTTCGTCCCCTCGGGGAGTGCGACGGACACCAATGACCTCTGCACCGGTCACAGAGACAAGTTTTGCGACTTCGGCTCCGATCGACCCCATGCCGATAATGCCGACACGCAAATCTCCAACGTCAACCGTCGAACGAACTTCCCATGCTCGACGCTGCTGGGCATCAAGTAACTCGGGAAGCCCCCGAACCAACGCAAGCAACATCATCATGACGGTCTGAGCAATAGAAGGCGCCGACCCGCCCGGCGTGAATAACACCTCGACACCACGATCTTGAAACTTCGCAAACACTGGGTGATCGCCACCAGCGGAGGCGCTTTGTAGCCAACGCAGATTGGGAGCAGCAAGACAGGCCTTGAGAAATGGCGTACTTCGATCAGGCCAACAGTCAGCAGAAAAGAATGCATGGGTGATGCTGTTGAGTTCATCCTCAGAAAGATCAACCCCATCGACCAATTCGAGAATCTGAAGATCCGGCGCAATCGATGCGACCCGCTCACGAAGATTTGCTGCTGCCGTATCTGTCATGAGCAACACATCACCCATCACACACCTCCAACTCGTCGATCAACTCCCTGCCAATACGGTTCACGCAGAGTACGTCGCTGGACCTTACCGACCGGGCTTTTTGGAAGTGGCTCTGTCCGGAATTCAACAACGCCAGGCTTCTTATACGAGCCCAACTGATCAACGCAGAGTTGAACAACTTCGTTTCGTAAGGCGTCATGGTCAGCATCACCTTCGGCGATGACGCACACCGCAGCTGGGGTCTCTCCCCACCGTTCATTAGGTGCTGCAAAGACAGCGACTTCGATGACCGCAGGATGTTCGGCGATCGTGTTCTCAAGTTCAGCAGGCCAAATGTTGTAGCCACCTGAGATGATCATGTCGTCTTTTCGATCAAGAACGTAGAGGTAACCATTTTCGTCGAGGCGTCCGATGTCTCCCGTGAGCACGAAACCATCGCTTGTGATGCGTTCCGCAGTCGCCTCAGGGTTTTCCCAAAAGCCGGTCATCTGGCCGTCGCATCGGATCGCAATCTCTCCCTCTTCGCCGATTGGAAGACTCACCAAAGAATCTTCGGGATCACGAATTTCAAGCAACGCAAACGGCAAGGCACGGCCGGTTGATCGCAACGGGTTTGATCCCGGAACTTCCGAGAACCATTCATCAGGACCCATCATGCACACCGGAACCGCCTCGGTCTGGCCGTAACCCTGGAACAGCACTGGGCCAAATACCTCACGGCCGAGAAGTGCTGTTTCATCGGCAATCGGAGATCCACCAATCTGGAGTACGCGCAGTGCCGACCAGTCACGTGAACGAGCACTTGGTTCCCGCGCCAGAGCATTCAACATTGCCGGAACCGCAAACATGTACGAAATCCGCTCGCGTTCCATCACCTCAAGGGTTTCGGCTGGATCAAAATGATCGAGCATCACGTTGGTGCCACCACTCAGCCATGTTGGGGTGTAGAGATATCCCGAACCATGTGAAATCGGGCCAACGTGCAGGCAACGGTCGCCGGCCTCCATCGGCGGGAAGTTGTAGAACCAATCTCGACCAGCAGCGAGCCACGAACGATGGCTATACGCCACACCTTTCGATTTTCCGGTTGTGCCGCCAGTGTGACGAATGATGTACCAGTCATCAGGTTGTATGGCGACGTTCGGATCTACGTCAGAAAAGCTGGCGAGCCATGATTCATAATCGTCACCACGGACGATCACGTGTTCAAGATCTGGTAACTGCTCACGAACAGCATCAATTTCGTCCAGGTAGTGACCGGCAACAACAACTGCCCGGCAACCGGTGTGACTCAGCATGTGATGGTGGCTGTCAATGCTGTTTCGGGCGTAGAGCGGAACTCGAACAAATCCGCCAGCTGCTGCGCCAGCGAAGAAATCTTGTGCACCGATCGAGTTGTCTTCAAGAACGCCGATCCGGTCACCAGGATCGAGGCCTAGTTCTAAGAGTGCATTTGCCATACGAACACCACGAGTCCACGCATCTGCAAATGTGAGTTGCTCCGACGTTGTGCCGTCGGTGTAGATGATTGCAGTTCGATGTGAGTTGAGGTGCGCGGCTTGGCGCATCAGGCTTCGTACGTCCATTACTCGAATGTAGGTGCCGGGATCTCGACGGATCCCACTGAGCCCAAGGGGTTCCGGTTTTTAGGCAGTGAATCCGTCGAGACGCGCAAGCACTTGCAACATGACTTCATCAGCGCCGCCACCAATTGATGACAGTCGATTGTCGCGGAAGAATCGCGCCGTCCAGGTTTCTTCGACGTAGCCCATTCCTCCGTGATATTGCAGGCAGGTGTCAGCAACTTTGCGGATCAGCCGGCCAGCGGTGAGCTTTGCGATGGTTGCCTCACGGGTGGTGTCGATACCTTGCTGATACTTCTCAGCTATCGAGTAGTTGTAACTGCGCAGCAGGTCAAGTTCTGCCGAGAGCTCGGCGAGGTTGTACTGCAGGTGCTGATTCGCAAGCAGTGGCTTTCCGAAGGCGTGACGTTCACGAAGGTATTGAGCGGTTCGCTCCAATGCCAACTCACATGCGCCGACTGTTGAGTACGCAGCCCACATTCGCTCGACAACAAACTGTGCCATTTGCTGCTGGAACCCTCGACCAATTTCACCGATGGTGTTGCTCACAGGAACGCGGCAGTCATCGAATGAGAGTAAACCGGTGTCTGATGCTCGCATGCCAAGTTTGTCGAGCTTCTTTGACACCGAAAAGCCTTCTGTATCTGTCGGCACGATGATCTGGCTCATCCCGTTGTAACCGCCATCATCTGATGTTCGTGCCAGCAGACAGAGCCAATCAGCCTGCAGCGAGTTTGTGATCCACATCTTTGAACCATTGATGACCCACTGGTCGCCATCTCTCACCGCGCGGGTTCTCAACCCGGCAACGTCTGAGCCAGCATCAGGTTCACTGACAGCGATGGAGCACACGTTCGTGCCTTCGAGCGCTGGTTTCAAAAACTTTGCCTTCTGTTCGGCTGAACCAAACTTCGCTAGCGACGGTGTGGCCATATCAACTTGAACACCAAGGGCCATCGGCAACGAACCGTGATCACAACGGCCAAACTCCTCAGCCAGAATCACTGTGAACAGGTGGTCAGCGCCTTGGCCACCAAATTCGGGTTCGTATTCAAGACCTAGAAAACCGAGCGAACCCATTTTCGAAAAGATGTCACGAAGAGGCATCATCTCGGCTTCTTCCCATTCCGGAATTCGAGGATTTACCTCTTGCTCAACGAATGATCGGACAACTGAACGGAACTCTTCATGTTCTGCAGTGAAGTTCATGTTGTAGACGCTACGCGCCCGGCTCGCTCAGACTGATATCGAGTCGCGTAGTTTGCAGACATGACCATTCAGCACCAGCAGCGAGCAATTGACCTCGGCATTGTTATTCAAGACTCAGAACGCTCACTTGCGTTTTACCGTGACCTTCTGGGAATGAACCATGAAGGCGACATGCCAATGCCCATCGGTGGTGGCGGAACGATGCATCGTCTCCGCTGTGGCGATTCGCTGATCAAGTTGGTGTGCTTTGATGCAACTCCTGAGGCGCGACCTGGGAGCGGTGGTATTGAGGGCGGAACCGGTTATCGGTACTTCACCATCCACATGGAAAACATTCACGAGGTCGTTGCAGCATGCGAGGCAGCGGATGTGAAAGTGGTGACACCAGTCGTCGAGCTACGACCAGGTGTGACCATTGCGATCGTGCGCGACCCAGATGGGAACCTCGTCGAATTCCTTCAGATGGGATGAGTCAGCCGGTGTCACCCAACGGCGGGTGGCACCAGTTCATTCGGCCAACGCGTTGAGCGATGCCTATACGGCGAGGAGGTCGCGGGCGCCAGTATCGCTTGATGGGTGACGCAACTTCGACATGGCGCGTGCCTCAATCTGGCGGATGCGCTCACGGGTGAGGTTGAAATGCTCGCCAACCTCTTCGAGGGTGCGAGGCTCACCACGGTCGAGGCCAAAACGGAGTTTCAGAATCTCGCTCTCACGCTCGTCGAGTGGAGCAAGCAGACGAGAGATTTCTTCTGGAAGCAACGCTGTTGCTGCAACCTCAAAAGGAGATTCAGCGGCACGGTCTTCGACAACATCACCAAGCTCGGCATCTCCATCTTCACGGAGCGGCTCTGAGAGTGAAAGGGGCTCGGCAGCGAAGCGAAGTGCTTCGGTGACCTTGTCTTCTGGCATCTCGACCTCTTGGGCGAGTTCAGCCAACGTTGCTGGACGACCATATTTCAACTCGAGACGAGTGCGTGCTTTCTGCAGACGGGCGAGGGTGTCACCGGCATGAACTGGTAGGCGGATTGTTCGACCGGTATTTGCGATACCGCGCGTAATTGCCTGGCGAATCCACCAGGTGGCGTACGTCGAGAATTTGAAGCCTTTACGCCAGTCGAACTTCTCGACAGCGTGCATAAGACCAAGGTTGCCTTCTTGAATCAAGTCGAGGAGTGGCAGACCAGATGCTTGGTATTTCTTCGCAATCGATACCACGAGACGCAGGTTTGATTGCACGAATTGACGCTCTGCTTCTTCACCACGGCGAGCGGTTCGACGCAACTCACGCTTCTTGTGAGTTGTGAGATCTTTTCCACCCGCCTCGAGAACCTCGAGGGCTTCTTTTCCGGCCTCGATTTCCTTTGCGAGACGAACTTCGTCGTCCTTCGTGAGCAGGACGTACTGTCCGATGTCGGTGAGGTAAAGACGGACGAGATCCTCGTCGTCTCTGTCAACTCGTTCCTTCGCCATTACGGCTCCCTTTTCGGTGGAAAATCGGTGGATGAGACAACTGTCACGATACCGACGTAGAGGCCGACACCCACCGAAAAATGTGAGGTAACATAGTTGTAATTCGATTCGCAATCCCTTGGAGGTAGATGATGTCGAACCCAGTTCTTAATGAGCGAACCCTTGCAAAATGGGCAGCCCCAGACGCGTCCCAGCGCGCTGGAGTGAATGACGGCCCGATCTCTGATTGGACTCCACCGCCCTCGCCAGGTGAGACGATGACGGTCCGAGGCAGTGTCAGCGCAACGGCGGTGCTCATTGTGTTGTTGCTGCTCTCAGCAACCTACGGCTGGTACAAGACAGGCTCGCCAATCGTCGGTGCTCAGGGCACTGTGCAGTATGGCATTCCTCCGCTTGCGATGGTCGGTGTGTTCGTTGGGCTTGGTCTTGCATTTCTCATGGCGTTTAAGCCGCATCTCGCCCGCTTTGTGGCACCGGTGTACGCGCTTGCGCAGGGCGTGTTTGTGGGTTCGGTATCACGAGCATTCGAAGAGTTCTATGACGGCATCGTCATCCAGGCAGCTGGCGCCACGCTCGCTGTTACTGCGGTGATGTTGGGTCTGTACGTCACCGGTGTGATCCGAGTAACTGATCGATTCCGAAAAATTGTGATTTCTGCAACCCTCGGTGTGATGGTGTTCTACATGATCTCGTGGGTGGTATCGCTATTCGGTGGAAACGTGTCGTTCCTTGCAAGTTCAAGCCTGATGTCAATCGGTTTCAGCGTGATCGTCGCAGGTCTCGCGGCGATGAACCTCGCACTTGACTTTGACTTCATCGAACGGGGATCTCAGGCTGGGCTACCGAAGCATTTCGAGTGGTTTGCAGCGTTCGGACTACTTGTCACCCTTGTGTGGCTCTACCTCGAATTGTTGAGGCTGCTCGCAAAAATGCGAGAGCGGTGAACGACCGAGTCGTTGAAGCTGCCGCTGTCGGGGCGGCTGGTGCGGCATTAGGTGCTGGTGCTGGTGCCCTAGTTGGACTTGCCGGTCCTGCCGCCGTAGTCGCTGCTACCAACGGAGTGATCTCAGGATTTCGCAAGACGTACGATTGGCGTAAGCAATCAGGTCGACTGGCATTCGTCCTCGACTCGTCTTGGGCGCTCCTCACCACCGCCGCAGGGCTTATGTCACAACTTATTTGTGTTGTGACACGAAGTCGGTTCGACGAAGAATTGAGCCGGCGGTCGAATCGTCACGTGTACGAACGCGGTTTTGTCATTCGCCGAAAGTTTGCGGTCACCGTTGGCAATGTGGTGTCAGGGGCGGGTGATACTCGCAATGAACATCGTCGTCATCTCGTTACTGACCATGAGGATGTTCACATCTGGCAGGCGCGAGTACTCGGGCCGCTGTTTCCTGTGATGTATCTCGGATGGATGATCGTGATGACTCCGTTTGCGGTGACGGGTTGGGCTCGTGGTCGGCTATCTGGTGACCGCTCAACATCCCTGTGGGCGGCGGTAGACCGATGCGCCTATTGGCAGAACCCGCTCGAGCGGCAGGCGTATCTCAGAGCGAGTCAAGCCAGCGAAGCACGATCCGGTTGAATTCATCCGGAGCCTCTTGTTGCACCCAGTGACCAATACCTTCAATGAGCTCTGTTGCTTGATGGTTGGGTAGGTCTGCATTCATCCGGGCGAGATATTCAGGCCGCCCCAGGATGACCGGGTCAAGATCGCCGGCAATGAAGAATGTCGGCATCGTGAGTGGCTCTGCACCAATCGAATCGAATATGTCGAAATTCGCGTCAAGGTTGCGATACCAGTTGATTGGTCCAGTGAACCCACTCGTTGTGAACTGCTTCGTATACAGGTCGAGGTCGGCTTGGGTCATCCACGGTGGGCATCCTTCAATACGTCCACCAATCATGTGCTCGAAATAGTCGGTGAGGCGGGTCCCCTCAGCAGGAAGTGGCCCTCCCACCAGAGACCGCATGCCGTCACCAGATGCCATGTGAGCAATTGACAGCAAGAAACGCTCTGGATCGGCATTGAGTTCTTCGTCGGCGATTCCTGGAGTTTGGAAATAGAGGATGTAGAAGAAGTTGTCGCCGTGAGCTGCCTTCAAGCTTTCAGTCGGGCGAACTGGCCAAGGGGTGTAGGGAACGCTCGCAGCGATGAGGGCGCGACAGCGCGATGGGTGACGTTGTCCGACGTGCCATGTCACAATCGCGCCCCAGTCGTGACCGATGATGACTGCGTCGTCGACGTTGATGTCGTCGAGAAGAGCGATGACATCGTCGGCAAGAATGTCGCCCCGGTAGGCCGAAAGTTCTGGTGGGGCGCTCGAACTCGCATATCCACGTTGGTCTGGTACCAACACTCGCCAGCCCGCATCGACGAGTGGCGACACCTGGTGACGCCATGAATGTGATGATTCCGGAAATCCGTGCAGCAGCACTGCAACGCCACGCGCACCGGAGCCTTCGTCAATGACGTTGAGTTCGATGCCGTTTGCAACTTCAACTCGTCGAACTGTCACAGTGTTACTCCAATTCGGCGAGCATCGTCAGCGAGTAAATCAATTTCAAATATGAGTCGCTGACACATCCGGTGAGTGGACGGATCAAGATCAGGGTTCGTGGCGGCGTCAAGTGCCGTCACCTCAGCACGAAGGGAAGCGACGTACTCACTGATGTCGGCATATTCACGTTGGGGTGGAGAAATTCCATCGGTCGGAATTGATGGAAGGCGTGATTCCCACAACGCCGCGATGTTGTCGAGGGCGTGGGTTCCAAGCACGGCAAAGCGTTGAGCAGCACCTGGCTCAAGCGATAGAGCGTCGGCAGCGAGTCGATCTGACCAAGACTGTGCTTCTGAGGTGCCCAGTTGGCATTGGGCATGAAGATGAATGATGTCGGTCACGGCTGACGTCGAGCAGTCGGGTCAGCTGCGAGCACTTCTGCGGGCAATTCTTCTCCGGTGACTTCATCTGTCCAATACGTGCCTTCGCTCAGGCGGCTGAGGGCGGTGGCCACGTTGTCAAGGTCAGTGGCAACCTGGTCAATGTCAAGGTCATTCGATGGTGTCACTGCTTCGTTACTCACGAACGTAGAGGTTAGCCAGCACGGCTACGTAGGGCGCGGCGACGGCGCGCAAGCACCACCCACGCAATGAACATTCCTGCGGCTGCGATCCACACAACGAGCAGCACTCCGAGCACAGTAGAGATTCGACTTGTCAACGTTGTCGGATTATCAGTCGTTTGCGAGGTGGTCATCTCTAGCGACGTCGTCGAGCCGTCGAGGGGGGCACTCCAAACTTCAATGCGTTCTCCACCATCTGCAGAGGTGTCAGGCATTGCGATCGAGATATCGAACGACATGACATCAGCCGGTGAGCGGCCTTCCAGCAGATCCCCGAACGGTGCCCCACCTAGAAGAGCATTGAGTTCAGCATCCGAGAAGTCATCGAAGCCGTTTGTGAGACCAAGTGTCGCTGAAACCGAATTGTCAGCGGCGGTTACTCGATCGGCAGTATCACGTGTGAGATCTCGGCGAACAGCGACATCGCGAAGTGGTGCACCAATCGAGTTGAGAATGTCGGTGAGCTCCTCGGCATTTGCAAAATTGTGGGAGAGCGTCACCACCACACCGCCGTCCGCGGTTGGTGATGGGCCATCGGCGAGCCATCCGGATTCGAGGAGATCATCAACGAGGACGCGAGAAGCGATTGATGGCGCTGCCGTGACGAGTTCTTCGTCTGCAACAACACGAACGCTGACCGAACCAGAACCATTCGCCGACATCGACACAGCAACGTCAACATCGAGCTGACACGAAGCGAGCACGAGCAGAAGTGGTGCGAGCAGCAGCAGTCGGGCAGATTTCAGGAGTTGCACTTCTTCCATCATGGCAGGCGAAATTCACATGTCCCACGTTGGTCGACTCTGACAACATGGGAGAGATGAATTGTGCGATTGAAGGCCGTCTCGTTCTCGAACATCACATTCGAGATGGCCGAGAGGTCTTCATACCGCTTGAGGAACTCATCGTTCGGCACCCGATGTTTGGTGAGCGTCGGTTACCCACTGGCGAAGATCATTTTGCCTCGGATCTTGCTTCGGTCCCGTGGCCGTTCGTTTGGCTGATCGGGCGAACCGGGCCGCACCTTCGGGCAGCAATCGTCCACGATTGGCTGATTCATGCTCTCGATTCAGATGATCCACCGGTTCCAGATCGCATGGCGGCGGATGATGCGTTCAGCGACTTTTTGCGCGCTGACGGCGTTTCCATGGCGCGCCGTTATCTCATGTACCTCGCCGTACGGTTTGCAACGATTTGGCGCCGAAAGTCAAAGTGGAACCGCACGTTGAACGTGCTGGTTCAAATAGCTGCAATCGGCGTAGTACTTGCCCCGGCGACGTTGCTCGTTCTGTTAACTGCCGGTCTGTTCAACCTTGTAGAACGCGTGACCGAGCAATAACTACTCAGCGGTCGGAGCCTCGGCTGGAGGTTCGTCGTTCGGCGCAGTGGCTGCAAGTTCGACTGATGACGGAGGCACGAAACCTTCGACTGCATTGAACGTGAATGTCAGTGAACCCTCGCGTTCTGGATCTTCAACAGTGTCGATGACAACGATCTGGCCTGCACTGAACTCTTTGTAGAGGATCTTTTCAGAGAGCACATCTTCGATCTGTCGTTGAATCGCCCGACGAAGCGGACGAGCGCCAAGCTGAGGGTCGTAGCCAACTTCGGCGAGCAACTCTTTTGCAGACTGTGTGAGCTCAATGCCGATGCCTTGGTCTTCCAATTGTCCGGCAAGGCGAGCCAGCATGAGATCAACCATCTGAACAACTTCGCTCTTCGCAAGTTCGTGGAACACGATGACCTCGTCGATGCGGTTGAGGAACTCCGGCCTGAAGTGCTGCTTCAGGGCATCGTGGACCTTCTCTTTCATCCGCTCATAGGACATTGCCGAGTCGTCAAGCGTGAATCCGACGTTTGCCTTGCGCAGATCTTGCGTGCCGAGGTTCGAGGTCATGATGAGCACCGTGTTGCGGAAGTCAACTGATCGGCCCTGCGAATCTGTGAGGCGACCCTCTTCGAGAATTTGCAAGAGCGTGTTGAAGACGTCTGGGTGAGCTTTTTCGATCTCGTCGAACAGCACAACAGAGAACGGCTTGCGACGCACGGCCTCGGTGAGTTGACCGCCCTCTTCGTAACCGACATATCCGGGGGGTGAGCCGACAAGGCGGCTGACGGTGTGCTTCTCCATGTATTCGGACATGTCGAGTGTGATCAGCGACGAATCGTCACCAAACAGGAACTCAGCGAGTGTCTTTGCAAGTTCGGTTTTACCAACGCCGGTTGGCCCAAGGAAGATGAATGAACCACTTGGGCGCTTCGGATCCTTCAGACCTGCGCGTGTGCGGCGAATCGATTGGCTAACCGCCGCGACAGCATTGTGCTGGCCGATGATGCGTTTGTGAAGTTCATCTTCCATGCGCAGCAATTTCTGCGTTTCTTCTTCGGTGAGCTTGTACACCGGGATACCAGTCCACATTGACAACACGTCAGCAATTGCCTCTTCATCAACCTCATCGAATAGATCGACTCCAGATGCCTTTACTTCTGACTCCTTTGCTGCCTTCTCTTCAAGAAGTGACTTCTCTTGATCACGCAGTGCACCGGCATCTTCAAACCGCTGCTCTTCAACTGCGGTTCGCTTCTCGCGAAGAACGTCTTCGAGACGACGTTCGATGTCGCGAAGGTCAGGTGGTGTTTGCATTCGCTTAATCCGAAGGCGCGAGCCGGCCTCATCGATGAGGTCAATCGCTTTATCGGGAAGGTGGCGGTCGGAAATGTAACGATCAGCAAGGTTGGCCGCAGCAACGATGGCCTGGTCGGTGATCGTTACCCGGTGATGCGTTTCGTACTGGTCGCGCACGCCCTTGAGAATCTCAATGGTGTGGGACAGCGTTGGCTCTTCAACCTTCACAGGCTGGAAGCGACGCTCGAGAGCGGCATCTTTCTCAATGTGCTTGCGGTACTCATCAAGGGTGGTGGCTCCAACCGTCTGGAGTTCACCACGAGCCAACATTGGCTTCAAGATCGACGCTGCATCGATTGCGCCCTCTGCGGCACCGGCGCCCACAAGGGTATGAATTTCATCGATAAACAAAATAATGTCGCCGCGAGTATTGATCTCCTTGAGAACTTTCTTCAAGCGCTCTTCGAAGTCGCCTCGATAACGCGAGCCGGCGACGAGTGATCCAAGGTCGAGCGTGTAGAGCTGCTTGTTGCGAAGGGTGTCGGGCACCTCATCGTTGACGATGCGTTGTGCGAGTCCTTCGACGATTGCAGTCTTACCAACGCCAGGTTCGCCGACGAGCACAGGATTGTTCTTGGTGCGCCGCGAGAGAATCTGCATGACCCGCTCAAGTTCAGTTGCCCGTCCAATCATTGGATCGAGTGCATTTTCGCGGGCCATCTGAGTGAGATTGCGCCCGAATTGATCGAGAATCTGGCTGTTCTTGTCGTCGCCCTCAGATTTTGATGAACCGCCCACGCCAGCTGACTGGCTGCCTGATTCTGGACGACTCGACTGGCCGCTACCACTTGATCCTTGGTACCCGCTCAACAGTTGGATGACCTGCTGGCGGACGCGAGAAAGGTCGGCTCCGAGTTTCACCAATACTTGGGCGGCAACTCCTTCGCCTTCCCGGATGAGTCCGAGCAGGATGTGCTCGGTGCCGATGTAGTTGTGGCCAAGTTGCAGCGCCTCACGAAGCGAGAGCTCAAGCACTTTCTTCGCGCGTGGAGTGAATGGAATGTGCCCTGACGGTGATGAACCACCTTGGCCAATGATCTCTTCAACCTGATTACGAACAGCTTCGAGAGAAATTGACATGCTCTCGAGTGCTTTCGCGGCAACTCCTTCGCCCTCGTGAATGAGTCCGAGCAGGATGTGCTCGGTGCCAATGTAGGCATGGTTGAGAAGGCGGGCCTCCTCTTGTGCGAGGACGACTACCCGCCTGGCTCGGTCAGTGAAGCGTTCGAACATGATCCGCCTTTCAGGTCGTCTTTCTTTTCTTCATCCTACCGGTGGCTGAGGGCGTCGAGCCGAACGAAGCGACGATGATCGCGCAGGTGTTAACGAAGTCATATCTAAGGGCGTAGCCTGCGGACGTGGCTGAAACTGTCTTCCCACTCATTGAGGTGCTCGGAGCTGAGCGCCAACGGGTTGAAGACGAACTTCTCGCGTCCGTTCAGACCTCAGACGATCACCTCACCGAGCTCGCACAGCACTTGATCATCGCTGGCGGTAAGCGCCTGCGTCCGGTGCTGACCATGGTTGCTGGTGCTCTCGGTGATGGATCGATTTCACGTGATGTCGTAAGAGGTGGGGTTTCCTGTGAGCTTGTTCACCTCGGATCGCTCTATCACGACGACGTTATGGATGAATCCCCCACCAGGCGTGGGGTTGAAACAGTCAACGCGAAGTGGGGAAACCTGCAAGCAATTCTTGCTGGGGACTTCCTCCTCGCCCGCGCTTCAGAAATTGCGGCATCTCTCGGTACCGAGGTGGCGGGGTTGCTCGCGAAGACCATCGCCTGGTTATGCGAAGGTCAAATAGAAGAGCTCCGCACGACGTACGACGCGTCTCGCACCAATGAGAGCTACTTCGCATCAATACGAGGCAAGACAGCATCTCTTTACGGAACTTCAGCTCGCGTTGGAGGGATTGTCGCCGGCCTCGATCGGCCAGTGATCGAGGCGCTGACCGAATATGGCGATTCATTCGGAATTCTGTTCCAAATCATTGACGACGTGCTTGACATCGTGTCGACCGATGAAGACTTAGGCAAGCGTGCTGGACACGACATGCAGGTAGGTGTCTACACACTTCCTGTGCTGTGCACCTTGGCTAATGGCGGTTCAAGTGCTGAACGTCTGCAGGAACTATTCGGCGAAACCCTTGACGAGCAGCAGCGCCTTGAAGCTCTCACCATTGTTCGTAGTTCTGGTGGTGTCGATGATGCCTGTGAGATTGCGTCGTCGTTTGTTGCTTCAGCGGTTGCCGCAACCGATGGGTTCCCTGATAGTCGGGTAACCGAGGCATTACGAGCAGCCCCCCGAGCACTGCTTGACACAGTGCTATCGCCGACGGCTTGAGGTAGTAAGCGCAACGCCGATTCAAGGGGCGTGCGGCAGTGCTAACCCCTGAGTGAGGTATCAAATGTTGAGCGCAACAATGCGTCAGCGACAGCGGTTGAGTGCGCAGCGAGCGGGAGTGCCACTCGACCAACCTTGTGTCCCAGGATTGGAAGCATCACTCTTCCGATACGACGACGTTGACCCAATGCCGATGTGAGATCGGCGGAGTATTTCTGTAATGGCGCCGAGGCACCCTCGTCGATTGCATCGGAAACGACCTCGCCGGCAAGTCGACCTGAGAGGAGCGCTCCAGAAACCCCGATACCGGTCAAGGGATCTGCGGTTGATCCCGCATCTCCCGCAACAACAAATGTAGGGCCGAGAATTGGACCAACCGATCCACCGACAGGAAGCCGACGCTCCCGCCCAAGCTCCAGTGGTGCATCCGGGTCGAAACCCCATCGAGATGACTGAGTGCTTACCATTGCGTCGAGAACTTGCCGAAGATTAATCGACTCAACATCTCGCACCGTTGAAGGAACAACGACGCCAGCCGTAATCGAGTTATCGCTGTTAGGTAGTAGCCATCCATATCCCGCCAACGTGTGTCCGTTTGCTCGAGTGAGGTCGAGCGCAATATTGACCGTTGATGTAGCTGCAAGATTCGATCGCCATACTCCGTTCGCAGCCACGAGGTACGGAAGATCTCTTCGCCGATATGTCCCGAGAGTTCTTCCAAATGTGCTGTTGGCGCCGTCAGCAATCACGGAGTATTCGGCGCGTATCTCCATGTCGTCACCGCATAGGGCGCCGCGGAGGAATCCTCGTTCAATAATGGGTGTTGTTGCCTGTGTGTCCTCGTGAACGGATACTCCGACATCTCGACAACGCTGGCGGAGAGCTGTGAATAGGGCATCCTGGGTGATGACGAATGCAGCGCCATCACGTAACGGACGTTCAATGCCGTTTTGATGATGCGAGAAGCGCACACTCGTTATCTCATGGCCGCGCACGTCGACCTCAAGTTGTTGGAGGTCTCGGAAGGAGCCGTGGTCGATGAGCCATGAACGATGTGACTTCTCGGCACTTGAAGACCGCTGCTCAACCATGGCAACGGAGTGGCCACGCAATGCAAGCGTGATTGCTGCAGTAGCACCTGCGGGACCGCCACCGATGACGAGCGCATCGTGGCGGAATATGGGTGACGTTGCCGTCTTACCCCTCCATCATTGCGGGTGATCCAGGAGCGGGAGCATCACCGATTTCGATAATGCCCTCGTGACTCTCATGGATCGACGCAAGAGCGGCACCCGATTCAAGTTCAAGGAAGATCTCGGACTCTTCGGAGCACCATTCCTCAAACTCTTCCGCGTAATCGCCCTCTGAATCCGCACCACCGAGCGTGTATCGCTCGTAGCAAACTGCGCCAAGAAGTTCGTAGTCAGTGATTGCACCGCTGAATCCGGGCATCACGCCACGTTCGCCGGCGAGGTGAGGGCCCCCTTCTCGATCTGGGTTGCCATAGTTGGAGACACCAGCGATGTTGTAGGCGCCGGTTCCGTACATCACATAACGGAGCTGGTCTTCAATGTTCGGGAATGTCTTGAGAACTTCACCTTCAGAGAACTGGTAGCCAACTCCACCCTGGCCGTTTCCGCCATGGCATCCGGCGCAGGTTGAGTACTGCTCTGCGCCAATCGCGAGAGGCCCAGAGGCTTCTTCGGCTTGGGCGGTCACCGAACGGACATACATGAACATCCAGATCGGAAGAAGGGCGAGTCCGGCCATCGCCCAACCTGGGATCTTCCTACGTGAGCGATACTTTGAGACGACGAATGAATCTGGTTTTGGCGGCGGCGGACTCGCTGCCTCAGGAGCGGCGGCACGCGGAGCCGGGCCAGAAGGGGCTGCTGCCTCTGGGACCGCTGGTGCAGATGATGCTGTGTTGGTCTCAGCGGGAGCGGCGGTGGATGCGTCGCCTCCACCAAGCGCAGCGCGACGCTCGCGGCTGCGCTGAAGGAGATGCTCTGGAATCTCAGTCACCCCACCACGATAGACGGCGGATGCTCGATCGCGTGAATCTTGTGTCTCGAACTCAAAGATCTCTCCAATGAACTTATGCACAACCTGACGTGAGCCGGGGTAACAGATGCCAGAATGGAAGAAATTCGCACACGACTGATCTTCGGGAATAGGAATTTTGGTCACTAGTGCGACTACAGTCTTTGCGGGTAGTGCTTCGCTGAAGCTCGATCAACGGAAAGTAACGAGGAGCGACATGATCGCCTTTAACTGGAATGTGCTTGAGTGGCCGGGAATGAATACGGCGTTCCTGACGTCATTCATCGCGTCCAACATCTTGACCTTCGCAGTGATGGCCTACGGACGTCGCCGTCCAGTTGGTAAGCCGACCACGTGGGGCGAAGCAATGGTTGGTTCGGTTTACGCATTCGGTGTGATGTTCCTCGCGTTCGGAATCGTCCCGCACCAGTGGATCGACCACGCTGACAAAGACCTCGGATGGGATCGCAGCAAGATCATTTTTGGACCTGGTGGGATCCTGAAGCCCAAAGCGTTCGATGGCTGGTTTCCATTCACAATGCAATACGAGGCAATTCGTGACGTCATCGTCGTCGTACTTCATGCCTATTACTTCGGCTTGCTGATCTTCATTTGGATCTGGTGGCAGAAGCGAGGAGATTCTGTTGCGAAGGAACTCCCGACAAGTTCGTATGGCCGCCCTCTCGTGAGGAAAGCCTGAGGTTTAGCTGTGGCACGTACTGACGCCAATCCGCCGATGATGCCGTTCACCGACGATTACGCACTCGTCGAGGTGGACGCTGATTATCTGACGCGCGCAGTCAAGCCAAAGCAATTCATTCATATCGACCAGTCTGAATGCATCATGTGCGAGGGCTGCGTTGACATTTGTCCGTGGAAGTGCATCCACATGGTGCAACCTGAGTCAATTACCGAGGCCGAAGGAACAGAGCGCCCCGGTGACGACCCCTCAGACAATGTGGTCTTCATTATTGATGACGACATTTGCACCCGATGCGCTCTCTGCGTTGACCGCTGCCCAACCGGGGTGATCATCCTCGGAAAGGCAGGACCAGCAACATCTGCTGGTGAAAGTCACACCCGTACCAATAACCATGGCTACTCCTACGGCATGAGGTTCTGATCCCACATGGCAAAGATCATTGACGAAACCCCCCGCCCGACCGCGAAAGAGCGTGTTCAGCAGACCGTTGATTCTGTTCAAGGATCACAGGTCTGGAGCAGTATTTTCCGGCCCGGCTCAATCTTCAGAAAGGGCTATACCGATAGCCCACGTAACCGTTCATACGTCATTATGAACTCGGTGCTGTACCACCTTCACCCGGTGAAGGTGAAGCGTCACGCCGTGAAGGTTAGTTACACCCTGTGTCTTGGTGGCCTGAGCTTCTTCCTCTTCATTTTGCTAACGGTAACTGGCATCTTTTTGATGTTCTTCTACCGACCTGAAGCAACAGCCGCATGGGACGACATCTCCAACCTGCAGACATCGGTGACCTTTGGTTTGCTGGTGAGAAATATGCATAGATGGGGAGCGCACCTGATGGTGCTCTCCGTCTTCTTGCACATGGCTCGAGTCTTCTATCACGGCGCCTACAAGCCGCCGCGAGAGTTCAACTGGGTGATTGGCGTGATTTTGCTCACGCTGACCCTGTTGCTGTCGTTCACCGGATACCTCTTGCCATGGGACCAGCTCGCCATGTGGGCTGTCGCGGTGGGTACCAACATGATGGGGTACACACCGGTGTTCGGCCAAGAAGTGAGATTTGTGTTGCTCGGTGGCGCCGAAATCGGTTCAGAAACCCTGCTCCGATGGTACGTGCTACACGTGCTGTTCTTCCCGTTCATCATCGTCATCTTCATGGCGATCCACTTCTGGCGTGTCCGCAAGGACGGCGGCATCAGTGGACCGCTCTGATCGGAGGCTGACCCAATGACTGAAATCCCAGAACACCTACTCAAGCGAGCACAAGCAGCTCGTGAGAAGGCGGCAGAACCCGCTGCTGAAGCGGCCGCGCCCGCTGAAGAGGCAGCAGGCGATTCGCGCATTCCGGCTCATCTGCTGGAACGTTCGAAGTCAGCAAAATCGCGTTCCGAAGGTGGCGCAGAAGCGTCAGGTGGCGGCGTTGCAGTAGCCGATCGTGCAGCGGCCGCAGTTGCTGCGGCCCCGGCCGGTGGCGGCGTTCCAGTTGGTGCAGGCCCAGGAGGACACACCCAGCGACTGCTGACAGTAGTGAAGTCGGGCTCAATCCAAGAGGTCAAGGCGACGCCTGTTGACAAGGTTCATACATGGCCCCACTTGCTCGCAGCCGAGTTTGTGGCGGCACTTGCGTGTCTTGCATTTACATTCTTGTTCTCGGTGTGGGTCAACGCTCCGTTGTTGCAGCACTCAAACCCGAATCAGACGCCAAACCCGTCAAAGGCACCTTGGTACTTCCTTGGTTTGCAAGAACTCCTCACCATGTTCCACCCGATGGTCGCTGGTGTGACGATTCCTGGTGTCGGCATCATCGTGATGATCTTTGCTCCGTACATCGACCGGAACCCGTCAAACAAGCCAGAAGATCGCAAATTTGCGACCTCTCTCATGACCGTGCACCTCATGTTCTGGGCCGTGCTGGTGATGATCGGCTCGTTCTTCCGGGGCCCGGGCTTCAACTTCACGCTGCCATGGCGTGACGGACTCTTCTTCGAGTTGTGAGGTCGACATGAGTGCAACTTCCATCATTCTCATTGCAGTTATTGCGCTTGTTGTTCTTGCCGGCGCCTCGTTCGCCACTCTTGCTCGTCGGAGCGATGTTCGTGGCGCAGGCGCTCTGAGCGACGAGACTCTTTCCAGAGATCGCGCTGCCCGCAAGGCAGCCGGAGCAGGTGCGTCGGCTTCTGACGGCGCAGCAGTTGAAGCAGAAGCGGCTGCAGTTCGAGCTGGCACTGACTTAATGCCGGCAAAAGATTTGGCACCGGAGCCCTTCGTCCCTGCCGACCCTGACGCCATCGGTGTGAGCCGTCGTCAGTTCTTTAACCGAGCAACGATTTCGTTGATGAGTGCCGGACTTGGTGCCTTCGCTGCCGCTTCATTCGTTGGGTTTTTGTGGCCGACGAAAACTGGTGGGTTTGGCGGCAAGGTTCCGATCGGTCGTTATGACGACATCGTGTCAGGCATTCGTCAGAGCCAGGGATTCTTCTACGCTCCGGAGGCTCGAGCCTGGATTACCGAGTATCCGGTTGACGCAGTCGCGAAGGCAGAGGGTGTCTACAAAGAGTCGGTCCTTGCCGGTATGCGCCAGGGCTTGATCGCCTCGTATCAGAAGTGTCCGCACCTCGGATGCCGCGTACCGCAGTGCACGTCAAGCCAGTGGTTTGAATGTGGGTGCCACGGATCTCAGTACAACCGTGTTGGTGAGAAGAAAGGTGGTCCTGCTCCTCGTGGTATGGATCACTTCCCGTTGGAGTTCACCGCTGCTGGCGACGTGATCGTTGATACCGGCACGATTGTCCAGGGTGTACCAATTGGTGTCAACACCACTGGTCAAGAAGCAGAAGGTCCTCACTGCGTGGGAGCAAGTGATCACTGATGATTGCCTTAACAACTACCTCAATCGCATGGGTACTGCTCATCATCGTCACGGCGGGCTTCATTGTCTACGCCGTTCTCAACGGTCGATCAGCTCGTGAAGAACTTGGTTCAGAAATTGAGTTGGCGCCGAACCGAAAGAAGTATCTCGAAGATGAAGAGCTTGAGGGACGTCGCCTTGAGATGGTGCAGTTCACCGGGGTCTTGCTCCTCATTGTTGTCGTGATTGCACTCCCGTTGTATTGGGTATTCGAACCAGCCCGTCAGGCTGGTGCGGTTGAAGCTCAGGAAGAGATCTTTGTTGATTGGGGTGAGCGTTTGTTTGCTCCGACTGCGGAGGGTGGCTTCAACTGCGCAGGTTGCCACGGCGGCTACGCCGGGGCGGGTGGCGAAGCAGCATGGAACGTGACCGATCCTGTGACGGGCGAGGTCGAAGCTGTCAACTGGAAGGCTCCAGCGCTTAACAACATCTTCTATCGATTTGATGAAGACGAGGTTCGCTTCATTCTCGTCTACGGTCGCCCGTTCTCGCCGATGAGTCCCTGGGGTGTTGCCGGCGGTGGCCCGATGAACGACCAGCAGATCGACACGTTGATTTCGTATCTCCACTCGATTCAGATTCCACGTGAGAATTGTGGAGTCGGAGAAGAAGATCCACAGAGTTGCCCATCAGGAAATCTTCCGAGTGATATCCAGGCAGATATTGACACCCGCGCGTGGCAACTCGTTGATGATGGCACCTACGGCTCGTACGGAGAGGCTTTGTTCAACCTTGATCTGGCCAGCGGTGCATACAGTTGCGCTCGTTGTCATACCCCTGGCTGGAGCTGGGGAGACCCTGGCGTCACTGGTCAAGGCGCTTTTGGTTGGAACCTCACCGGTGGAAAAGCAGCATCAGCTTTCCCTGACGAGGCTGACATGATCTCATTCATCAAGAACGGTTCGAATTATGGGGCCAAATACGGCATCCAGGGACAAGGCAGTGGGCGTATGCCTGGCTTTGGCTCGATGCTGACTGATGAGCAGATTGAAGCTGTTGTCGATTACGTAAGGGGCCTGTGATGTCTGCAGCATTGCTCGCAATCAACTGGGAACCAGAACTTCGTGGTGTCCTCACCGTCATCTTAGGAACCGTGGCGTTCATGGGATCGGTCTACATGATCCTCGGAACCAACATCGGGGCTCGCCTTGGCTTCCTCGTGGCGCTGTGCGGGCTCGCCGGCTGGATGGCTCTCATGGGTGGTATCTGGTGGATCTACGGCATCGGCTTAAAGGGCGCAGACCCGTCTTGGGTGCAAGTTCCAGGCAGAACTGTCATCCAAGATGCGGGCGATCTCTATCAAGCTGGAGTGCTTGAGAATCGACTGGCCCTCACCGATGTGGATGTTCCTGCTGACATCAACGACATCGTGTACGACGGTTTTGTCAACGAAGAGTGGCGAGTGCTCGGTGAATCAGAGCCAGCCTTCGGCCAGGCAGCTGCATCAGCGACCGTGTTCCTGGAAGAAGAAGATGCCCTCGAGCCAGGATCGTTCAAAGTGACGAACGTGTTTGAAATCGGTGGCGAGGCATATCCAAAGATTTTCGGACAGGACGCTCTCGACCAAGTCGCATTCTTCCACAAGCCCTACTACACGGTTGTCGAGGTGTCTCCGTATATCCCGCTTCGAACCGAACCGGGCCGAGCACCTTCAGCTCCCGAGGTTGATCCAACGCAGGAAGCGCAGTACGTGTACATGCTTCGAGACCTTGGGTCACGTCGAGAGCCTGCTGCTCTCATCACGATTGGTTCAACGATTGTGTTCCTAGCGCTCGCGTGGATGCTTCACCGTCGCGATCGTTTTGTTGCTGAAAACCTTGCTCGAAAAGCTGAACTTCCGGTCGGATAGTCGGTAGGGCGGACCCCACAATCTCATGGCTCAGTATCTTCCCATTGTCATTCTCATGGTGTTGGCTCTCCTGTTCGGAGTGCTGAGCCTTGTGGCATCTCGCTTACTTGCACCAAACCGTCCTTCGGTTGCGAAAGAAGCACCATACGAATGTGGAATCATTCCAAGCCGGGAGCCACCAGAGCGCTTCCCAGTGTCGTTCTTCGTGGTGGCGATGCTGTTCATCATGTTCGACATTGAGATCATCTTCTTGTACCCCTACGCAGTCGAACGAGCAACGCTCGGCATGTACGGCCTGTGGGCAATCATCGGGTTCTCTCTCGTGTTCTTCCTCACCTTCGTGTACGAAGTTGCTCGCGGTGGACTCGACTGGGGTCCGCTGCAGAAGTACCGAGACCTCACATTCGATGCATCGATGGTGTCGCCCGATCGTTCATCCACGACAACCGTGCGTCGCGTTGGACTCGAAGCACGTGAGTCCTCTCAAGATTCCACCGAAGCAGCGTAAAGCGAGTTACCAATGGCACTTGGCGATGTAGTTAACGACGGGTTGGGCGGACTCAGCCACAATGTCATCACTGGGCGTCTCGAAGATCTCGTTAACTGGTCGCGTTCTCGCTCGTCATGGCCGGCCACATTCGGGCTTGCATGTTGCGCAATCGAAATGATGGCATCAGGTGCAGCGCACTACGACATCGCTCGGTTTGGTATGGAAGTCTTCCGAGCATCACCGCGGCAAGCTGACATCATGATCGTCGCTGGGCGAGTCAGCCAGAAGATGGCACCGGTATTGCGCCAGGTTTACGACCAAATGATGGAACCAAAATGGGTGATCTCGATGGGCGTATGTGCGTCGAGTGGTGGAATGTTCAATAATTACGCGATCGTCCAAGGTGTTGATCAAATCGTCCCGGTCGACGTGTACGCGCCAGGTTGTCCTCCAACCCCAGAGACTTTGATCCACGCCATTGAGACCCTGCACACAAAGATTGAGCAGGGCGAGATCATGCGTCGCCGCGGTCAGACCGGTGCAGGTGCAAGCATTCACGTTGAGGAGATTCCAGCGGGATCAGTACCGGTGTTGCTCGGGAGGCAGGCACATGACTGACACTCCCGAAGAACAGTCCGCAGATTCGGCTGAAGTAGCAGAAGCATCGGTTCCAGAACC
>Ga0255766_10001124_pt1 | contig 24715 bp, 39 predicted proteins | sample 071ome_23_FD_179966 | JGI IMG/M metagenome (GOLD analysis project Ga0255766, IMG submission 179966) | Coastal salt marsh microbial communities from the Groves Creek Marsh, Skidaway Island, Georgia - 071403BT metaG (version 2) | ecosystem: Environmental > Aquatic > Marine > Intertidal zone >... | reverse complement strand
CGTGTCCATCTGTGATCTGATTCTTTCAGAACCTTACGAACTATTTTTCTTAACGTGTTTTCAGTCAGTTTCATTTTCTTGCCTTCACAACTTTTCCCAAGATATCCTCAAGTTGCTGCCAGGATTTACACTGTGTTTCTGGTTCACCCGTGTGAATTAAGAAGTTTGTTGATTCCGGCTCTATCTCTATCCGCAAGCCTGGGATTGCAGATTCTAGAAGATTTATCAATCTATCACTAAGAGATTCCTTGATTCCTAAGAACCCCTCTTTAGAATCTTCTTGAGTTTTCTTCACAAAACCCTCGAGTGACCAGGGAAGTTCCCAATCAGAATCTTGATGAATGAACTTTTCTCCCGTTTCTACACACTCAAGTTCCAATCCACTTCCTCGGATATCTTCCGCATCTCTTAAAAGATTCGCGTACTTCCTGACTATATCTCGAGGAGTATGATAATGTCCTTGGCAGCTCGGCAGTGTTTCAACATTTAGATCGTGAAATATTTCAACCAGAGAACTCATGCAAGGATCCAAGGTGTTTTCCAATTGATCGTAATCATCAGATCCTCTAGCGTCATTTCTGGGCGTGTGGTAATACCATTCTGTGTGGTGAGGACTTTTGTACCAAGATTTTTCGCTCATTCTTCGGACTGGTACAAATTCTAATCTAAACATTTTCAGAATTCTAAAAACCAGATACTGTTCTATTGTTAAACTTTCTTGATATGTACTGTGCTAAGAGGCTTGTCATATTAACGTCAGAAAGAGGCTTGTCATCAGCCATTCCTTCTAGCTTTTCTGACACTGCTTTAATAAAAGAGTTTTCAACATTATCATCAACAATAGCTGAGACTTCGTCATCTACATCCATATAGTCTAGTGCAGTTCCAGTTCTTTTTTCATCAGGAAGACTGTACATGGCCTTGACTGCATCAAACATACCTTTTACAGTACCACCCCCGGGTATTATATCAGCAATCAGTCCAGATGTGAGGTCTTTGAATGCAGATTTTCCCTGGTCTGATTTCTTTTTAGACACTGCTGTTTTAATAAGTGCCTTGAGATCACCTACTGTTTCAATGTTTCTGGAGGTGTCTTCTCTCAGAATCTGATTGTATTCGACAGCCTCTCTTATGATCTTTCGAAGTTTTCTTTCTGTTATTTTCATATTCGAACCCTAGAGATACTTTCGCCAAGCGTAAAGCTCTCGATTCTCAAGATAGTTCGGATCAGCATCGTTGTCATAAGCCTCAAGTTCGAAAGGGTTTTGACGATAAGCTTGTGCGCCGTTCTCCTCTTTCATCAAACCTTTGAGATGAAACAATCCGTAAAGAATCCAGTGAAAAACGAACAGTAGTTCTATTTGCTGATGGAAATGAATCGTTTCGTGTCGAAGAGTTTGTTCCGGAAATTCTTCTTTGCAAAACACGAACGGCCCAAAAGAAACCGCGAAGGGTTGAATTGGTGCGACATAACCCACCAACTTAGGAATTATACTGTTCTCGAAAACCCATGGTTTCTTTTTTGATAACCACCTTCTAACAAATTCCATTTATTTTTTCGCCTTCTCTAAAGCTTTCTGACCATATTTTTCAATTAACTTTACGATCTTTTGAAACATAGACCTGTCATGTTCCGCCATTGCTTTAAGAACGTTCATGGACTTTGCAAACTCATCGTTAAAGGCAGTAGGGACTGATGCTGCTATGTCTGCAGCGCCCGACTTCAAACCTTTAGCGAGTTCAGCATTTGAAACCTTGTCTCCTGCAGGCATGTTGCTTTTATCCTCGTCAGGTGCCTCTTTCAAAACACCTGCTTTCGACGATAAGTTCTTTATTTCTTTTCTAATTGACTCTCTCAACTCTTTTTCGCTAGTTATTTTCATTCTTTTTTCCCTTTAAGTAGATGCTATAAATATTTCTAAATCAACAGAAGCTGTATCTGCTGTTGCCTTCATATCAGTAAATCCCGAAAAGGAATCAAAATCAGCCCCGGAGGCTGAACCCGACATCGATGTGTTTGTAAATATCATAGATCTCTGAGGCTCTAATTTAAAGTCTGAAGTATTTGACTCTGCCCATGATCCTGATGCAAACGAAAGTCTAACGAAATTCGTGTCATCTAGATTTGTGAGTCTTATGTACTTCAAACTACTTGACACATAGGTGCCAGCGCCAACTGTGTTGGATGCCGACACAATCGTTATTGTTGAAGTTGGAACATTCACAATCCTTTCAGAAATTTCGTTTATTGAACGAATTTCATGTTTGTTAGTTCCACCTCTTTTAGTCCCGTTTAAAGTTATCTCTTCGATAACCCTGACAGTCAATGTCGCGTTCGTAAGTGTTGTTGCCATAAAATATTCTCATCCTCAAGATGTTACCTGAATAAATATGACATCAAACTCGATTTATGTGTGTGCTGCTTTCTATCTGACCACTTTGCGTCTGTTGTATGAATTCTGCCTTAGATTGAAACTCAGAAATTGAAGAGGATCCTGAATACGACATTCCACTTCTTAGACCTCTCTCAATTTCCTCTAAGACGTCCTTGACTGACCCTTTGTATGGAACTGTACTCGAAACTCCCTCAACAGAAGATGTATGTCCTCGCCAGTCTACTTGAGCTTCAACTGATGCCATTCCTCTATAAACTTTCTGCTTCGTGTAGTTGACTCTTCCGTTCAACATCTCAGGAACGTGCAAAAACTCTCCCGGAGACTCGTCAGTTCCAGCTAGCTTAGAACCGAACATAACAAAATCCGCTCCTGCTGCTATTGCTTTACACACATCTCCGCTCGTACGAATGCCGCCGTCGGCGATGAGAGCTGCATCTCTGTCAGAACTAGCACAGTCAATAATTGACTGAAGAGTTGGAACGCCATGACCAGTCTGAATTCTCGTGCTGCAAATGCTTCCGCCACCTATGCCAACTCGAACGGCATCTGCGCCCCAGTCTGCAAGATCGTTAAACCCCTCTAGTGTGGCGACGTTTCCTGCGATTATATAAACTGTCTCATCGAACGAAGACCTCAAGCACTTGAGAGCATTCTTCATCAGTGAATGATGTCCGTGAGCAATATCAACACACAAAACATTTGCTCCTGCCATCACAAGAGCCTTGGCTCTATCTAAGTAATCTCCTGAGACTCCTACGGCAGCGCCTACGTTTTTAGCTCCAGAGGCATGCGCGATATGAACAAGCTTTGATTGCTCTGCTATTGTATTGTATCTGTGAACTATGCCTAAGCCTCCAAGTTTATCCATAGCTATAAGCATCTCAGATTCAGTGACAGTATCCATTGGGCTTGAAACAACAGGTAACCTAAGCGTTAAGTCTCTCATTGAGGATGATATATCTATGTCCTTGCGAGACTCAATACTAGAATACTTTGGTCTGAGTAGGACATCGTCAAATGTAATTGTTTTTGTTATTTTCATTTTTCACCTCACCCGTTTCAATGTAGAAATCGGAACTTTTTTGTATATTTTGTTTTCAAACAAGAGATCAACAACAAGAACTTCAGAAGATAACAAAGTTCTATTTAAAAGCTTTCCATCTATTTCAGTTAGACTGTTAAGATCTTTTGTCGTAAAAACCGTGCAGTAAGTATCTGAAAGAACCAGGGCTGTTTTTTCTAGATTCACTATCTCTACAAGATCTCCGTTCTTAATCATTGAACATCTTTCCCGGCAAATATTTTAAACATTGTACAGATTTCTTACGGTGGTTTCCAGACCCGGGTTTACCTGTTCAGCAAGGGGAAGTATTTCTTTCCTCACGAAATTTCGGGCGTACTTCACGCTTCGATTCGAAGGATCCTCGATGTGTTCGAATCTATCGAATCTGTGTAGATCATCTTTTTTTGATAGAAGAAACGGCCTGATGATGTTTGAATTAGGTTTCTTTACAGGCATGAGGTTTGGATTTCCTCTGAGTGAACTGAAAATCCACCACTCAGTTGCATCTGTTAAGTGATGTGCCAGAACAACGGGAACGTTAAACTTCTCGAAAAAACTGTGCCGTTCTCTGTGCCAGTATGTTTCCAGTGATTCTTTCTTTCTTCTCTTCGTGAACGGCATACTGATGTGATAGGCCAATCCTAGAGATTCAGCAGTTTTTACAACATGATTCTCCGCTTCTTGCCCATGCTCAGTTTCGTGATTGAAGTATGCGATTTCTACATGTCTTCTACCGCGCAAAAGAAACTCGAGGACTGACATAGAATCTCGTCCCCCTGAACATGCAAGTATCACTCTTTCTGGAATTTTGCAGGCAAGTCTAATCATCGTTTCAAGATATCCTCTGCGTTCACGTCTCGAAGCTCTCCGTCGATCAAGCACTCATACTGAACCTTTCCTCGTTTGGAAACTTTTGGTTCCCCAACAACCATACAAAGTGTTTTGCCTTCAGTGTAAGAACGCCTGTATCGCATATCCCCAGGTTGATGTCTTGGGTTTAACATTTCTTTGAGAACACCTTTGCAAGAAGCAGCTGCTTTTTCCACAAGCCACTTTGACATCTCAGGCTCAGGGCCCGTCTCAAGACCCTCTGCCTTTGCTCGTTGCCAACTAAGCCAGTCAGAAACCTTGGCGAGTGCCTTGACTTGCCCTTGACGATGTGACCAGTACCAACTATCTTTTCCTCTTGCAGCAGCTTCGGCGATTACAAGAATCTTTACATCCTCGTCAGATGGGATGAACTTACCATTAACACGAATATCTTCTGCTTTCTCAAGAAGAATATTCATAAAGCTTGTTTGACGCTCTGAGAGATCGTACCCTTTGGCAAGTTTCCATCGAAAAGATTGAAGTGCTTCTCGATGTGTTTCCATTCCTTCGAGCTCAATAGCAGCATCAAGATCTGCAACTTTTTGAGGATTCTTAGGTTCAGGAATCGTAGGAGATCCTTGCTCAATCAAGGAGTCGAGATAGCGCTTTTGTCCTGATGTGATATCTCTTCGATTCAACCGACTGATCATGTCACAGATAAATCTGTAGCTTCGGTCATAAGTGTGACCCGCTGCTTCATACAGTGCTTTAAGTTCTTGAGCCTGCGCTAATCGAACTTCTTTGGATTTACGAGTGATTTTAGTTTTTTGATTTTGCATAATTGCCTCCTTGCCACTTTCTTATAATACCATGCAAGCAGGATTTTTGCACAAATTTACTCAAAATTAAATGAAAGTTGTCTGTCGTCACTCTTTTGTTCTGCGTAATCTCTAACAATTCGAACTGCGTGTTTGCTATCCTCAGCAATCCCTTCAAGGACTAAATAGGAAATGAACTGATCTATTAGTTCAGCTTGTGTTCTAATTGAGCTGTAAAGCTCTATTGACCTTCCGATCTCATCAGAAAGTTCTCTTTCAAGTCGTGTGATTTTCGTTGATACCTTCTCTGCCATGTTTTCCTCCATGTGAAAGTGTATCTTTGCTAGAAGAATTTTATAACTTGGTGATACACAAAATCAATCCGACAAGACAAATAACTGACAGAGCGAAAGAAGAGAGCACAAGAGATCTCATTCCTGAAAAATCTTTTTCCAAGCCTTCACTAGCTTTTCTTACTCTTTCTATGCACTCAGAAAGATCATCAAGAGCTTCTTCCTTGTTACCGGAAAATGTGTCCTGTTGAGATTTTAGAGATTGAATATCAGACTCGCACTTTGATATCCTCTCGCGAGCGACATCTAGCTGTTGCTGTGTTACGACATTTGTCAACTGAGTGGTTGCAGTCTCTAGAGAATCTGCAACTTTTCCTAGCTTCCCTATCACTTCATCTGAATTATTATCTTTCATGTTTGTCTCCTAACAGAAGTCCTCAAGGTACTTGAACAAGGCTTTTTCTTTTGCTTTCGCCTCAAGTGCCACATCAACCTCGTGCCCAAGGTCCTTGAAGGGCTTGTAGTAATAATCACTGTGTGCTGCGTAAGTATTTACCGACGGGTCCTCATACAACTTCTTGCTATTGGAGTGGTGGCACATTGGACGAATGCCTTTGGGCCAGGAAGCGACGGCCATTGCAAGCGATTCATCGTAAGGAGCATCTTCTGGTCCGCACTCAAAGTGATGAGAATCAAAAACTATAGGAACTTGCAAGCGCTTATAAATTGATTCGTAGAGCATCTTGGCAGAATAAAGACTTTTTCTGTCATCGTTTTCTACTGTAAGCCTAGATTTTACGCTTTCAGGTAAGAGATCGAAATTCTTACACCACCTGTCTAGTGCGGTTTTTCGGTCACCGTAAGAAGCACCGATGTGTATATTGATCTTTGCCCAATGATTTCTGGGCTGATTGAGCATGTCCATCATGTCGCCGTGAATCTTGAGATCCTTAACACAATTCAAAACCACTTGCGGTTTAGGCGAGGTCAGACAGTTGAAAGGCCCTGGATGAAATGATAGTCTAAGCCCTGCGTCGAGTGCCTTTTGTCCAGTCCTTCCCATAACTTCTCTAATTTCTTCGATGTCTGGTAGATCGTTCCACTGATATTCAGATGCCCACGGAAAGAGGACAGAGGTCACTCTAAAGACTTTTAAACCTTTCTCAATGTTCCAATCAATTACACGCTCAAGTGATCTTACGTTGTGAAGAGAGAGCTCAGAAGCATACTCGACACCTTTGCTGAGAAAGGTGGCTTTGCGCATCGTTCGATTGCAAGTCACCTTTTCTGTTTTCTGTAGTTCTAGATTGATACAACAATAACCGAATCGTGCAGCCATAAAGCACCTCCTTTTTTATTATTATACCATGTTACAAACAGTCTTGCACAATAATAATTAGAAATATGAAAAAACCATTACACATACTGTTCAACGAATCCATGTCTGAATATTATAGTGAGCCGCTTCAATTTCACGTGAAAAACGGAGTTGGAGTTGACAAGAACATATTCAGGCCAGGATCAGAAAATTTCTTTAAACTTTTTGTTGAAGTTCGCAACCTTCATGAAGAAGGTAAATACATGCTGAATTCCAACGAAGAGTTCTACATACTTGAAACCCGCATCGGTGAATACGGTGTTTTCGAGGGTGAAGAAGTACCGATCGATTTTCCATTCATGGTCGAGAACCTCGAGGAAGCGAAGTACAAAGGTCGTGAAGTTACGCTTGGTAAAAAAGGCGCGCAAAGAATCGGAAAAGGTCGTGGACGTGTTTACGTTCGTGACAAGAAAACCGGCAAGGTCAAAAAAGTAGAGTTCGGTTCCAACATGCCTGATGCGATGGGTGACAGTGAAGAAGCCAAGAAACGAAGAAAGAGTTTTGGTGATCGTCACAACTGTGCAGAAAAAGATGATAACACAAAACCTGGGTATTGGTCGTGTCGTGCAACCAAACTGTTTGGTAGAAACGTAGCGGGGTGGTGGTAATGTTTCCTTTCGAAGAACGAGTAATAAACGAGAACACAGTTCTACGTGAGTTTAAAAAGACCACAATCACCGATGAACAGATGTGGCACAGAGATGCAGAAAACAGAACAGTTGTAGTTCTGGAATCAGGAGGATGGTCCTTTCAACTCGATGATTCACTTCCTGTATCGCTCAATGAAGGTGATAAGATTTACATCCCAAAAGAAACCTGGCACAGAGTTATTCAAGGAGAAGGAATCTTAAAAGTGAAAGTTATAAAAGAAACCTTAGTCAAGGAAGAAGATCTCGACGAATCAGAATTCTCTTATCTAATTGCACAGGCAGCACTAGACGGAAAAAAATCAATTAAGATTGGTGATAAAGAATATCCCGTCGAAATGTCAAAAGACAAAGCAAAAGAGATTGTTGGAGAAGCCAAAGACAAACTCAAAGGAAACTATTACGTAGGAAAGAAAACTCGCAGGACTAAATCAAACAAAGAGATGGAACGAGAAATTAAGAAATGTTCGAAAGAACCTCGGCCCAAATCTTGCTACGATGAGTGGACTGCAGACAAATCCTACAAGAAAGCTAAGAAAGAATCAGACAGCAAGATCGAAGAAGTTCTTGATGAACAACTAGACAGCCTGCTAGAAGAAATCTTAATAACAGAAAAACTTAGCGAGAAGACTCGAGAAACCCTCAAGAAAAAAGCGAAAGAAGCAAACATGCCTCTTGGTGCTCTGACAGGTGTTTACAAAAAGGGATTGGCTGCCTGGCTAACAGGTCACAGACAAGGAACTCCTCAGCATGCATGGGCAATGGGAAGAGTGAACAGTTTTATTCGTGGCGGTCCCGCTAGAAAAGTTGACAAAGCTGAATGGAAGAAAGTTCAGAAACATAGGAAGAAATAAATGAATAACGAAATTAACGAACACTGCGGTTGTCCGATTAAAGCAAAACTTAGACCAATATTCTTGGAGTACATCGGTACAACACGTGCACTTCATCTTTGGTTTCAAGGCGCACATCATGTAACAAGAGGAACAGGTTTCATCGGTGACCACATTCATCTGTACGGCACAATTTACGAGAAGATTCAGGATGATATCGACACTGTAATCGAAAAAGCTGTATCGATTTTGGAAGATGAATCAGTTGCATGTCCAGCGAAAATCTGCGAAATCGCTTGTGATATACTGAGTGAATACCCATCTCCTTCACAACACACTGCGCTGGCGATTGCTGCACACGGAAAAACTCTTCTCGTTTCCTACCTTAAAATGCTAGATGCGATGTTCAAAGAGATTCAAGCAACCGATGCATTAACTCTTGGGCTTGAAGATCACATCTCAACTACTTGCAATGAATATGAATCTTTCGTTTATCTCTTGCAGCAAAGAGAAAAGTCAGAACTAGAAAACTAGTAACACATCTTTCTGGAATTCCATCTGGCCTTGTAGGTTTCCGGAAGAGAAAACGGAACTGACATTCTCATCCATCCATCCATCAAAGCTGCCTGCTGACCTTCAGGACCTAGACATGCCTCATCGATTATCGACATCAAATCGTTGTACATATTGTTAGCGTTAGATGTAAGAAGAAATCTCTCTCCGTTCCCTGCATTTATGTAATCCTCCCATCTATTACCATCCCACGTGTTCGGAACGAATGCATAGAGTTTTAGATTTATTGAAGACCTGAGAGCTTCTTGCAGTATTTCAGGAGTAATAGGTGGGTTCCAGAAAGTCTGTGGGTTCTCATCAGAGAAAACTATTATTACTCTGTCTGAGTTGGGCCTCCATGCAATATTAAAACTTTCTTTTTCAGGGATTGATCCTGTGCTGTGTGTCCACATTACTTGATCTACATCTATGTTTGCAGCACCAGAAATATTTTGAATTGAAAGATACAACGCTTCTTTTAACATTTCACTCCCTGTATCCATCCCTTCGTTTCCAAGTCTAGCAAAAGCCTGTAGGAAATCTTCAAAAGGAACGATATCTGTTACTTTTACAAGCCACTCATCGTTGCTGTTTGAAGGTCCCACCTCCTTAGGCCCGACAATAAGCCCCCAATGGAGAGCTTCTTCCGCAGAAAACTGTTGAGCAAATTGGTTCAATGCAACCCTGACTGCTGCGATCTCTTCGTCCATCGATCCAGACCAGTCAACGATGAAGAGTATGTCTGTCTCTCTAATCTCTTCTCCGTAGTCTACTTCTCCATCACAGTCGTTGTCAGCTCCATCGCATATTTCGTTTTGAGGGACAACTTCGCCCATACAGAAGCCTGGCTGAAACGCTCCGTTCTGGTCATTGCCCCAAACTCCTAGATTACAATACGCCTCTCCGGGAGAACACACACCTACGAACAATGTGTCAGGATCCGCAGTGTAGCAAGCTTGAACCAAGTTTTCGTCTAGGTTGGTATCACAATCATCATCGAAAGAATTACACTCTTCTTGCTGGAGAGCGATTCCTATCTGGGGGTCACAATCTCCGTTCGGGAAACCTTCGGGAACGTAAGAACAGATTGCAGCACATTGTGTCATCCTGAGTTCTGTGCAGGCTGGATCAACGCACTCACAGGTCTTGAATCCCTGTCCGCACAATAAGGGAGGTTCACTACAAGGCTGAAGATTTCCGACATCTCGAACGGAACACAGACATTCCAGCTGCTCATCTATGCTTCCGTCACAGTCATTGTCTCCTCCGTCACAAATCTCTTCAGAAGGCTGAATTGCTGTGCAAGAAGAATACGATCCGTTTTGACACGTTTCTATTCCTCTCTCGCACAGAGTTGCGCATTCCCTCACAAGGTTTTCATCTACTTGTCCATCGCAATCGTCGTCGAAGCCATTGCAAACATCAGAAGGAATTGGGCCGCACATTCCGCAACGATTCGTTTGTTCTTCATCTACTTGTCCATCACAGTCATCATCTTCGTAGTTACACCTCTCCTCGCCTGGTTCACACACTACGCATTCACCGTACTGAATGTTTCCTTTAGTACACAGAATTTCTTGTGTGCCCTGTCGTCCTTCAATCTCACACTGAACTGTTATGGTCAGGTCACTTTCTAAATTTGGCGGGCATTCTTGTATCGAACGGCAACTGGATCTCGACAGAATTTCGTTCGGTGGACAATTAAGATTCACGGCACGATCACAGATCTCTAAGTTGTCATCGCAAATGTTCATCACGACTTCCGCTCCATTCACGTTCAAACCGTTCGGCGGGCAATACCATATCTGGACCTGACAACACTGCGGTTCACATTCGCAGAAGTACTCGCTAGAACTAGTTACGTTCTCGCAAGGATCTACATACGCATCAGGTGGAATAAATGGAATGACAGGAATATCAGGTAGGTCAGGTGAAGGAGTTGCATCAAGAAGTAATCTTGATTCAGAATCTGGTGAACCTCTTCCTGACGTGGAAGAATCCTCGCAACCTAACGCTAAGACGAATACGGACACTATGATTATGTACTTCATAGTGTCAATATAAAAACGCTTACTTAAATGTATTTATTTGATTTCGCCGGTGTGTCTTTTTATTTTGTAATCAAGGTAGTGTTTTACCTTGCCGATACAAGCACGTGCAACCGCGATCTTGTAGTGACACCATTGAGGAAGGTCATCATCATCATTAAGAATATCATGAAGTTCTTTGCTGTAATCGCAAATCTCGTAAAGAGCCTGTCGTGCCATTCGTCCTTCGTGAGAATCACTCTTCACGTGACCGTAATCAAGCATGCGGCCATCATCTTCCTTCTCTAGGGAGACAGGTTCTTTCTCTTCCATGTCAGTGATATCTTCAAGTTCAAAATCAGCGAGTTCCTTGATGATGTTCTTTTTCTTGGAAACACTTTCAGGAATCGGATGGGTACGTGTCATCGAACCGTAGGAATCACGGCTGTCAGGATCCCAAGTCATCAATCCCTGTTGTGAGTGCCGCTGAATCTCTGTTTGTACGTGAACTCGGACCTTTTCCGCAAGGAGGTGATCCAGTTCATGTTCACTCATGAGTTCCTCAGTTGTGAGTGCCGCAATCTCTTCCAGTTCGGAAGGATGTAATTTTGCCTGTGATAAACACTTTGCGATCGCAACTTCAAGAGTTGCAGCCGCTTCTTTAAGAATTCTTCTATTGGTTGTTGTCATATTAAACCTCACTCTTCTTTAATTATTTTCTTCCCGAGTGTTTTATCTATCGTTTCGAAAACAAACGAAGGTTGGGAAGCGAAGAGATCCATCGGGAGTTACTTCTTGATATCGAACTTCAATCATTCTACCCACAAAATCATCAGGGTTATTCCAAACGGTTTCTCGGAGTTCATCAGAGAACCCAGATCCAACTTGTACATCAACCCCATTGAAAACTACCTGTACAGATCCAAGTTTCCCAGAATGTCTTCCTGTACCCTCTAACAGTTTTTCTATTTTAAGATCCACATCGTGGAACGCCTTGAGTTTCATGATCTCGTATCCTCGGCCAAACTTGTATGGCGCGCTGAGATCTTTTATCATCGCACCTTCGTAACCATCCGCAACAAAATCATCGTGTAGTTTCTTGATCTCGGCGTAATCGGTACTCGTGGTCCAGCGTGGAACGATCTGTAGGTACTTTTCTTCTCCCGTCAAAAATGTCTTGAGGAAACCGTATCTCTTCTCGCACGAAAGTTTCGCCTCTCGGGTTTCCCATTCTTCGGGCGATAGATAATCAAACAGCGCGAGATAAGTTCCCTCAGTTTCCACGTTCTCTTTTCGATACGCTTGCCGCATGAGGGAAACGAAATCCTCGCCCATGATCTCGCCATCGTAACACCCATCAGGTAGTTTCGAGAGTTCCACACCAATTGTACTATCAAAGTTCGTGATTAGTTTTCCTGAACGGGCGTAGAGAAGTGTGGTTCCACCTTTCACCACCGCAAAACATCGGATTCCATCGAGTTTCGGTTCCACACCTACCCGTTCTTGACCCTTTAACCTTTTCTCCTCAAACTTTTGTGCGAGGGAAACCTCAAAGGTTGGAATCAATCCAGGAAACACCTTGTTCACCGATTTCACAGATGCGCCAATCGCCATGTGTTTCTTCAAGATTTTACGCATCCACTTCTCATCTTCGACATCCACCACCGAAAAACAGTTGTGAAGAAGTTCGATCGCTGCGTTACCGGTTACTTCTCTACTCGCGCACATATCTGCAGCGTTGAAGAACGTTTCCCATGCAGCAGATTCAACAAACGGTTTCTCGGATCTTTCTTTTACACGCGGAACCTTTACCACATTAAACGGCATGAATGGATCCATACCGTAACGTAGAGCGCGCTGCAGCAGCTCGTTATTCCCGTGTGATGATAAGATATCACGCTTAGCGTTTGTACTGCCGATCGATGCGATCTCAGCTAGAATCTCTCTGATTTTCATTGGAACCTCTCGAAAGTTGAATTATTTCTTACGATGTTTGCGAGTTTTTCTTTTCGGGGTGGAGTTTCGGGTTCTTTCCGCTTTGATGATTGCCTGTTCCTTCAAGGTTCTTCTACGAAGTTTTCGAATCACAATGTTTCTTGTCGCGCCTTCGAGCCTGTGAATAAACAACTTGCCGAAGAGGTGATCAGTTTCATGTTGAACTGAAGCAGCTTCAGAACCTTCTAGAACTGCATCTATAAGATCGCCAGCAGTGTTTCTATAGGACAACCTTATTTTACTATATCTTTTTACAGGAGCAGTGATATCATCCACTGATAGGCATGCTTCTTCCCATCTGTAATCTTTATCTGAGAGGTGTTCAATCTCAGGGTTTCCGAAGAAAACCACATCGGGTACGTTAGGATCAGCCGGAAGTGAGGAAACGTATTCAGTTGTTAGAACACAACCTGCAAGAGTTTCACCAATCTGAGTTCCGGCCAATCCCGCACCATGGTTCGCCTTCATGGTATCACGCAAATCAACGGCCAGCTGGATCACAGTTTCGTCGAAAGTTTCGATGAGATCTGAGGATCTGAGGAGGGATGGGTTCGGCCATTTTACCAATCTGCGTGCAACCATCTAGTCAACGTGCTCCAGGCACATGACCTTTTCAAGAATCAGCATGCTTTGATCAAAATCCTGTTTCTCATCAGGTTTAACCTTAGCGATGATCTTCATGGCTCGCAAGGCAGATTGAAACGCCTTCGGATCGATGCGGTCCTTGAATTCTGCAAGTAGTTGCTTCTTATCATCTTGAAGAAGTTTAATCTCTGCTTCAACTCGCATGTACCTATCGAAAAGATCTTGAATATCTTGATTAGTTGCCATTTTTTCTCCTTAAATTTTTGGAACTAAAATTAACTGTTCATCTACGAGAACGACCATGTGATTATCATTCTCAACTCTGTCTCCAACAAACAAACCTAATGTCTCAAGTGAGATTCGCTTCATTTCGTTCTTATCAACCATCATATAATTTCCAGGTGGAATGGTCAATAATTCTTTCACTTCAGAACTATTTCTTTTCCGGTTTGATAATTTTTCTAAAATAAGGCTTTTTCTCATCTTTAGTCTCATCTGGTTTATCTGCCACAACATCAATTTGGATCTCTTCATCACCATCTAAGACCTTTGATTTCGTTACTTGAGTCTTCTTAGACGCTGGAATTTTAGATTTGCTTGGAGACCTCATTGTCTTTTTAGTTGATGCTCCTTTTTGTGTCGGTGTTTTTTTAAGAGTAGTTACCTTAACATCATTTTTCTTTTCTTGACTTGTGATTTCTACAGACTTGCTCTTAACATCTTGACTTTTATAAAAATCTTTTAATTCTTGTGGAGGTGATATCTCTCTTTCTTTAAAAAACTTTACAGCGTCTTCGTATGTTTTAATTTCTCTCAAGAAAGACTCTAATGTTGCCTTTCTACGCTTAGAATAGAATTCCCATGTAATCATTTTTTCCTCGTTACAGCATTAATCGATTCTAGAATTTCAGCAACCCCAGACTGAAATCTTGGATCTTTGGCTGTCGATTGTAGTATTTCATGACTATCAGAAAGACCATGCATTCTATGGATAGGTTTGGCTATTTTTCTCAATGCACCTAAAAAAACATTACGTGCTGTTGCATGATTCATCTTATGACCTGATGCTGTCATTTTTTCAGCGATTGCCCTGTAGTCTGCACCGTCAGCAAATTCAGTAACTGTTGCGTATCCGTTCTTTGCTTTAAATCCTTTAGGCATTGGCATTATGCATCTCCTTTTTCTTGATTTACTTCTTCTGTTATTCCAAAGCGCATCCTCAACACTGCTTCTTCTCGAGGTGAAAGGTTGCTCAGGGCTTCTTTAATAGCCAGCGAGAGCTTTTGACTATCTAAAACTTCGTCGACCTTTTCACAACTTCTATCTATCAGAACTTCGTGCATAGTTCGACTAGAATCATCTGATCCGTATGCTGCAGCATCAAATGCAACAGGGGTTGCAGCGCTCTTTATAAGTGACTGAAGTGTCTCAGGGCTGGTACCTAGGAGATCAGCAAGTTCGACCTGTGATGGATCTACTCCGAATTCCTTCCTATATTCTTCTGTAACTTCCTTCATTTTATAGAGCGTTCCCCTAGCGTAAGAGGGAAGTTTGATAGCGCCAGACTGAGCTGCTACATGTTGTCTTACAGCTTGTTTTATCCACCAACATGCATAGGTGCTAAACTTAAATCCCTTTCTCCAATCAAATCTGTCTACAGCTTTCATCAAGCCTAGAGACGATTCCTGGATCAAATCTTCCAAGTCAGCTCCCTTGTTTGAGTATTTTTTTGCTATGCTGATAGCAAGACGAATGTTAGCTCTTATCATCTTGTCTCGTGCTTTTTGATCTCCGAGCTCTATTTTCTTAGAAAGCTCGACCTCTTCTTGGCGAGTCAAGAGTTTTGTTTCACCAACAGACTTGAAAAATCTTTGCAAACCGTCAGACATATTCTTCTCCTTTAAACAATTTTTGAAAACACAAGACGAATTTTAAATCAAATCACCTTCGCTTCGAACGAACTCTTGACTGAATTTCGTGATCGATATAACAATATTCGGTCTCAAACGGAAGTGGATCTTTTCCAGATGCCACTGCTTCTTTGATCATTCTCCTGAATTTTATGATATTTTGATGAAGCTCTTGATGAGACATCTCTCTAAGTTCATCAAACGTAAACGGTGTAAATTCAAAATCAAACTTCTTGCCCATGATAATCTCCTATTTGTTAAGCTTGGCAAGCATGTTGTCCATATTTGTATTATACAACAGAGAAAAAATATTTGCACATTTTTTCAAATTAAAGTTCTTCAAGTAATCCTAAACTATCACCTCCTTCAGCGTCTTCGATAGAAATTGCGCACCCTATCATTAAAATATTACAGACTACGGATGATGCATGTGTCAGAGAAGATGTTACAACCTCATGAGGATCAATAATTTTCATTTCTATCATATCACCAAACTCTCCAGTTCTGGCATCATATCCAAAGTTTTCTTTAGATGATTTCTTTAATCGTCTTAGAACAATTTCAGGAACTTCTCCTGTATTGTTTACTATTTGCTTGAGCGGTTCAGAACATGCCTTTAAGAGAGAATCATATCCTGCCAAATAACTGCTGCTTTCAGAATTTTGCTTCTTCTTGCTTATTTTTTTGGCAGCGTGTAAAAGAGCTGTGCCTCCCCCAGGCTGTATTCCAGAGCGCTTGGCAGCTTTTGCAGAACACAAAGCATCATCTACTCTGTCACGCCTCTCATACATTTCTCCCTCTGTGCTTCCTCCAACTCTTATGATTGCTATGCCCTCTGAAAGTCTTCGAATTCTTCTATTCAAGAGATCAAGTTCAGAAGAATCAATACCGGGGGCTCGGGTCTTTTCTGTTAAATTTTCAATTCTATTACGAACGTTCTCGCTGTTGCCTTTTGTTCCGATAAACAAAGTCCCGTACTTGTCAACAAGAATCTTATCAGACCTTCCCAAGTACGATGAAAGATCATCTGACTTTTTTACCTCTTCCTCACCTGTAAGAACTTTGCCCCCTACAACTTCAGATAAATCATCAAGAGCTTGCGACCTGGCGTTTCCAAATTCAGGTGCTTTGATAGCGCAGACATTCAAAGTCCCTTTCATCTTATTTAACACCAAAGTTTGCAAAGCTTCGTTTGAAACATCGTTTGCAACAATAAGAAGAGATCTATTAGCTGAAGCTACATATTCTAAAAAAGGCAACACACTCTGAGCACTTGTCAGTGATTGATTACACATCAAAACAAAGGCTTTTTCTAGTTCGGCCTGTTCCTTTTCTTTGTCGGTAGCAAAGTATGGAGAAAGAAACCCTCTATTTATGACTGTCCCTTCCACAATATCAAGATGAGTGTCAAAACCCTTGGCATTCTCAACAGTGATAGGACCATCTGGACCTACTTTTTCAATAGCATCTGCAATTAACTTGCCTACATCTTTCTCTCCATTTGCTGAGATAGTGGCAACTGAGACTAGCTGCTCTTTTGTGTTTAGATCTATTCTAGATTCTTCGAGTGCAGATAGCACATCGCTGCAAGCATCTTCAATTCCCATGACAACTTGTCTAGCATCATGTCCTGTCTCAAGAAGCCTATGGCCCTCGTCTAAAAGATGAGATGCGAGGACAGTTGAAGTTGTAGTTCCATCACCTGCTACTTCTGCTGAACGCTGTGCTGCTTCTTTTACAATTTGACACCCTAGATTTTCGAAAGGATCTCTTAAAGAAACAGCATTCGCAACTGTAACACCATCCTTAGTTAAATGAGGTCGATGGCCATCTCTTATGATTGCAACATTTTTTCCCTTTGGACCCAGAGTTACACTTACAGCCTCAGAGAGTTTGTGAACTCCGTTAACTAGACGTGTTCTTGCATCAGACTGAAACTTAAGATCTGATATCTTCCCCATATTCTAACCTCTCAAGACTCTTTTATTGGACTCAGTAAGAACAGAAGAGACTTGTCCTAGAACTCTCTTGTCTCCCGTTACAGGATTTTCAGCAACAACGAGATCACCCGCTCTGTAAGCGAATTCTCCTTCATTTAGCAAACCTCGTGTTCTTAAGTCGTTTAATTGTGCTTCGTTTAAAGATTCGTTATTCATAAATTGTCTCCATAGTGTTTATCCATTTCGGCCAAGCATTGCCTATTATAGTCTTAAACCCTCTGTTTTTAAACTCATTGAAAAGATTGTTTTCCTGAAAAACATAGACTTCTCTCTCCCATTTTTCACAATCTTCAGAGATATCTACAAGCTTGATCTGTCTTTTTGCACTTTCGTATATTTCTCTTCTTCCTTCCTTCTTGTTCAGGAAGATCTCAAGCTCTTCGGGATTCTCAGCAAGCTTGGTTGCGGTTTTAGCTCCTACGCCCTTAATCCCTGGAATGTTATCAGTTGGATCGCCTTTCAACCCCTTCCATGTAAGATAATCCACAGGCCACTGCTCAATGAATTTCTTCTTTACTGGGTTCCAAAGATAAACATTTTCTCTTACAAGCAATTGTATAAAATCAGAATCTGATGAGCAAATTACTACTTCATCCCCTTCGTCAACATGTTTGTTGGTAAGAGTACCGATTACATCATCACATTCGTATTCTGGATGTCTTATGAAGGTTACAGGTAGATATTTACATAATTCGAAGATCTCGCGTTTCTGCCTATGAAACCCTTCATCCAGAACGCCTTCTCTGTTGCCCTTATATTCACCACCAGACTCTTGAATCCTATGGATAGGACGTCCTTCTGAAACTATGTACACCTTGTTCGGTTCATGTCTGTTAATCTCAGATCGCAGTGCTCTGAAGAAATTAAATGTTATCGCGTGATCACCTGTCCCGAAACCGAATCGAGACCTGTGTATCATGTTGTATGCATCTATCAGTAAAACTTTACTCATTAACTAGCTCTTTTGGAAGCGTTACTTTTACTTGTTGACCCCCGATATCTACGAATACCTGCTCTGTGTCTTCAGGGATCGAAGTAGTTTGTTCTTCGTTCATATGCATGTCTGCTGGATTTACTGTCTCTATACTTACGTTTGTTCCAGAACCCTCATGCTTTTTTTCATCGTAAACGTATCCAAAATTTTTCACTGCCGATATTTTAGCTCGTTCCATTGTATTTTCCACTAATCGAAGCGCTGATTGCTTCAAGTAAACATAAGCCGATTCATAATTTTCAAACCACGGTGCATCGTACTCTTCTAATTTAAATTTTTTCCCTCCAGGCGAAGAAACAATATTTTTTACATCTTCACCCTCAAGTGTCACAGAAGATATTCTTTCTATTAGCTGACATGGGACTACTGCACTTGATTTCTTGTCTAAAACAAAAATAATATCACCTACTGACAGGTTCATCGATATCCTCCATAACAATCTTGTATTTGACTGGATTTGTTTTCCAGTACTTCAAAGAGCTTAAAATCTTTTCTTTTTGTTTTTCTGTTTTTGATGTCGAAAGCTTTTGTGTCAACTTCTTGATCTCTACTTCGTTCAAATTAATCATCTTACCAACGAGAACGTTTGCTCTGTCAGCTGCTTTGTGTTTCATCATTTGTGTTTTTCCTCTTGATCCGTTCGAAAGCTTTCGAAAATCTTTTATTCTAAGGTCTTCATAATGAATCACAGCAAACTTCTCAAATGATGCATCCGCAACAACATACAAGTAGTCTAGAGTGCCTTTCTTTTCTAAAGTCTCATAGTCTGTCTGAAATGATATGTTGCCTTTCTTTTGGGGAGAGGTTAATTTGCATTCAAGCTCTTTATTGAGTGATTTTATGACGATATCAGGCTCTCCTGTCCTACCGTCGTTGGAAACATCGTATTTCTCTCTCAAGGATTCAGCGAAGAATTTTTCTTGAGCTTGAGAAAGAAGAATATTTCTTCTTCCTAAATTTTCAAAAAGATCGAAGTCGTGTTTTTTCATAACACATACTAAGTCTTCATGAAAAGATTTCATTTTTCTTAATGCTTTTATAGAGTCTTCGCGAGACAAAAAACTAGTTTTCATACATGCTCCTTTAATGCATGTACAATATTAACATAGGAGGGAAAATTTTACATTAAATTCCTAAATTTTTTCTAACGTTATCAGTTATCTTTTTTCCCTTAGCAGTGGCAGTATCAATCGGTTCTAGATCTAGAGCACTTCGAACTTTGTCATATGTATGCTTATCAAGTTTGTCCTTTAAAACATTCATATCAGCATACTGATGTAAATCCATCTCAGTTACAGGTAGTTCTTCACCCTCTGGCCCTGGTTCGAACTCTCCTGTTTCTCTAGACTCGAAAATGAATAGAATTTTTGGCATTTCCTCGTTGTCCGGAATTGGTATGAACGGGATATGACTAGTGAGACCTTCCTCCTCAGTATCCTCGTACATAATTTCTGGAATCCATTTATTAGACATTTTTATCTCCTAAAACTATCACAGTGTTCTATGAGATATTATACTTGTTTTTTGTGTCTCGTATCATGCTAAAGAAAGGAATTCCTTCTTTTGTTGTCTTAACCATATCCATCGATTTCTGTTTTGGTAGTATTTCTGCAAGCTCTTTACCGATCTTTTGCTTAGTAACCTCTAGATTCTTTTTCAAAGATTCTGTGATGTTTGTCATAAAGTCAGCAAACAAAGCTTTGTCTGCATACTCTTCGATCTGTTGATCACTTACTTCTTCAGACCCGACTTTCTCTGATACTGATTTTCTAAAGTCTTCGCTTTTAACAAGTTTCTCTTTGGAGGATTCGTAGTCCTTCATGACAGTATCAGCCTCTTTTTCGAGATTTGTATTCTTAACTTTATCTAAATTATCATAAAGATCTTTGACTGACTTGGAATTTTTTACAAGATTTACAAAATTTTCTCTAGCGTCATAATCTTTGTTTATTTCTTCTATATAGTCTCTGTAGTAATTCTCAAGTCTGGATTGCATCGACTCAAACTCAGATGTAAGACCCGTATCATCTCTAAATTTTTTAAAATCTTTGACGAAATTACTTTTAGTGTCTTCTAGCAAGACATTTTTTAATTTTTGTGTGCCTTCGGTTTTTGTCTTCTTTTTTCCTTTAGTTATACCGAGTCCTATGCCTGAAGCAATAGCAGTCCCAAGAAAAAGAGTGTTAAGCTTGTCAAGAAGACTTTTCTCATTTTCTTCAGAATCTGAACTAGAGGAAGTAGAATCTGACACACTGGAATCTGATACACCTGGCAAGATAGACAACACTCCTTTTTTGAGCCCTAGATCATCCAAATATTTACCAACACCTTCTGCTGCGTTGTAGGCAGTTGCTCCGGCTGCAGACGCTAGATACAAACCGGGGGCGTAAGCGAGTGCCACAATGTCAGCATCGCCGCTACCCAGAACCTTGTCTGCTTTGTCCATTAGAGGTTTCCATTCTGCTTCGATTTTTCTCTGGCGTTCCTCGTATTTCTTCATTCTTTCTTTTTGCTTCTCAGGACTCAAAGTTAGAACTTGCCCAAATGCTAACATGGTGTTGGATAAAATGTCTTTAGACGTTATTTTAAGTGCATCAAAAACATCAGCGAAAGGCTGCACAAATGTCTTATATAAATTCTCTTCCTGTAGTACGGTTCTTTCTCGGATTGTAATTACAGCATTCTTCAAGTCACTTCTTGTCTTTTGTTCTCTTAGAGCTTTTTCAAGATTTTTATTCATTTGTCTTCTCTTCTAAGTAAAATTCCGTTACGAACCCTGTTTGTCTTGAGCAGAGTTCCAGTAGGAGTCAGTACTTTCTTAATAGTTCTTATGTTTCTGACATTATCTTCAAAAACTCTTACTGACTCTATTGTATCATCTTCTTTTAATCGATTCAATATGTAGTTTGCTTTTGCCATTGGGTCTGATGACCCGACTGCTTCGATGTGAATTGCTGGAATTTTATTTGCCATCAAGAACATTCTAACAGGATCTGAGTTGGATCTGGCTGTGAGTATTACTGTATTGTCGACACCGTCCAAAGAAATAGAAGCTCGAAGCTCTGCAAATACCGGCGCTATGATCTCTGCATTCTTAGGATATCTATCGAAGTCAGAAAAGTCCAACTCTTCTCCGGGCTGCTCTTTGTAAGAAGCATATTCTTCAGAAGTCAGCTCTTTTCTGTTGCCGTATCTATCTCTAATCGCTACTCTGGCATCACTCTTAACTAACGTATCATCAAAGTCAAATATGTGAAGTGTATTCATAGCCAATATAATTATGGCAAATATGTTCTAAATGTATTGTTTAATTCTTAGGGATGGGCATTTGGTCAATGAGGTTTGTTCTCTTGTAATGCATATCATGAAGACCCTTGAGGACTCTTTTAGCAACTTTGATTACTGCATCATCAAAGTCTTTGTCGTTCTGTGCTTTTTTAAATCGAGAAGTGATTGTGTCATCGACCTTTTTCTCAATTGATCCGTTTCTCTTTTTGACTTCTTTGTCAAGCTCAGAAGAAACCTCTGATGGTATCATTGCTTTCAAGTGTCGTTTTACTATTCTTTCAATCTCAGACTTGTCGGACTTGGTTAGCTCTTCTGATAGAATGCTTTCTCTAACTAGGCTTCTGATCTGTGATTCCGTTAATTTCACTTGAATATCTCTTAAAGGATTCCCGCCATTCTTCTCCAGCGTTCCATTACTAGATCGTCAGAGCTGTTCTTGCTTTCCTTTTGAGCATTACCGAGAGCATTACCGATAGCAGTCAGTGCAGGTAATAACTCATCTTTACTACCCTGAACGATGTGAACATTGTCATGTGTGAGTCCACCGCCAGTTCCGATATAGGCACCTGACCATCTGTGATGTCCATCTAGAATCTCTCCGTCGCCAGTCACAAATGCACCGCCCATGTCTGAGAGGTCTGTGTTTCCAGTACCTTGCAAGAAAGCAAACAGAAGTGATTTTCCTGCGAGAATATTGCTTTGAGTTGGTTTCATTTCGCTGTTGGCGATTGATCCGCCGACTTTAACGTCGATATTGTCATCAGCCTGGTCGCCGTCGTGCTTTCCCTTCACCAGGAAAGCAAGAGCCTGTCCAACAGGATCTGGTCCGCCACCTTTAATTGTGCCGGGTGCTGGGAACTTATCTTCTCTGAGATAGCTTTCTTCTTTGACCTCTGGCTCTTCTCCTGCTGCTAACCTTTGCTGGTCTTCATCAGAAAGTGACTTCATCCATGCGTCGACGCTTTCTTCGTCTCCCGCATACTTTGCCTCAATATCGACATTGAACCTCCCGCCCGGAGAAAGCGCATCTTTAACAGCAGGTGCATCATCTCCCTCAAGCGCAGGCATATCTATTTTTGCAAGACCTGTGGCTGGGAGTGCTTTGCTTACTTTATCTATTCGAGCTGCAAGTTCTGCTTCGCCCACTGATTCAGCCCAGTCTTTAATTGCCTGAGCTCCTCCAGCTTTTTCAATGGCACCTTTGGCCCAGCCGGTGGCCTTCATCATAGCTTGAATCAAAGGAGCAGATTCATCGCCTGATGTAAGCTGAGCAAAAGCTTCTTTACCTTTGATTGCAGCTATATTGGTTCCTGTATCTACAGCTTGGAATTCTGCTTCATTGAGGAGACTTATTTCCTCCATGATAATCTTTCGCAATCCTTCTGCGGTCAGTTTTTTATTTCCAATTCCATAAACTTCTTTGAGGGTTTTCATCTCTTGTAATCTCCAAAATCGAGTCATTATTTAATTATCTAACGAATCGATGAATTTCTTAGCTTTTCTTTGTTTTCTTCGAAGAACTTTTAGTACTCCGTTATAGTGATCTCTTGCATCTGATTGCATTGAACAAAGATTTCTAGTTTCTCTAGCATCTTCTATTCTCTTACAAATATCATCGTAGCATTCTTGACTCTCCACTGGGACAAATCCTCCGTCTAGACAAAGGTGCTTACCCGAAGCCTGTTCAAGAAGAATTCTTCTCACAAGAGATCTCAAAGATTTTCTAGACATCGTTGTTCCTGTAAGCTGTCAGCGCCTTTTTAATGTCGTAGTTTTTCTTCTCTCCGACAACTATAGGACTTTCTTCAGTACCTTTCTGATCTTTTGGTTCTTGTACTGATTTTTCCTTCGGGCTTTTTGTAGTAACTCCAACATCTTTTGGCTCTAAAGCCTCTGCGCCTTTTTCGACACCTGACAATATCTGTGCTATTCCTGTGAGAAAAGCTAAAAGTGACTGTCTCTCAGATTTCGAAAGTCCCTCAAAATATTGCTCAAAGGATTCCTTGACGTCCTTGTCTTTCAGAGACCTCCCGCCACGGAGCGCATTTAACTTATCAATCACTGATCCTAAAGTAGGTGCTTTAAGAACAGAATCTTTTGGAACATTAACTTTCTTAGAGTCAGCAGTTCCTTTTCCTCCAGTTCGATCTTCTCTCTTCTCAGTTTCTTCTTTGTCGTCGGTCTCTTCGTCAGCTTCGTCTTGCTCTTTGACATTCTTGTCTCCGTCAGCAACGATGCCTCTAGCGTCAACAGCCTTGGCCATTCTTTCTTGTCTTCTTTTCTCTTCATCAGAGTCTGATGACATTTTTGACTCAAATATAGCTGTGATTGCTTTTATCATTTCTCTGTTGACGATGGAGTTGATGTCAGTCATTTTTCATTCCTTCGTATATCTCGTAGAATTTTGAGGTAACTCTCTGTATAATTCTGCAAGTTTTCTTGCATAGTTTAACTCTTCTTGCTCTTGAAGTTTTTCAATCTCTTCTCTGCGAGATTTTTCTTTTTCTTCGATATCCTTCACGAACTTTTCAAAGTTAAGTTTATACTGCTTCATTAAATATCCTCCGAGTTTTCAATGTTAATAAATTGTCCTCCCACGAAATATCCGAAGAAGGAACATGCTCGTATTGTAAATCCTCAAAATGAATTTGAAGGGATTGATCAGATACCAAAAGGGTTCTGATCGAGAAAGCGGGTACCTGTAGAGAAAACGTTACATCTTCTCCTGACATAACTAACTTAGAAACTTGACACACTAGGGATTCACCATCAATCAAGAGATAAGAATCTCTCTCATCATGTTTCTGTTCATCACCTTGTAGTAGATCGGAAAGTTCTTCACTTACGATAACATGATCGGGATTGTTTAGAACTCTCTTGAATTCATCATCAATACTCAAAATCTAAAACATCCCTGTGAATATTATCAACGTGTTTAATGTATTCTTTGTCAAGTTCTGTGATTCTATTAATATCATGAGTGTAAACGCTGATATCAACTTCTGTGTATTCTATTCGAATTTCACCGTGATGACGAAATTCATCCTCAAATTTCATGACCTCGCTGACAAAAGATTTCATTCTATCTCGAGTGTCAAACTTAAACCTTTTCGCAAACCTATCGGG
>Ga0255766_10001121_pt1 | contig 24726 bp, 6 predicted proteins | sample 071ome_23_FD_179966 | JGI IMG/M metagenome (GOLD analysis project Ga0255766, IMG submission 179966) | Coastal salt marsh microbial communities from the Groves Creek Marsh, Skidaway Island, Georgia - 071403BT metaG (version 2) | ecosystem: Environmental > Aquatic > Marine > Intertidal zone > Salt... | reverse complement strand
GGAGTTGCAGTAGTAGTACCAGTCGGCGTTTGTGTTGATGTAATAGTTGATGTTAGAGTATTGGTTGGTGTTGTTGTAGCAGAATTGGTTATGCTAGGCGTGACCGTATTCGTAATTGTATTGGTAATAGTGTGGCTAATAGTAGGAGTAACGCTTGCCGTATTAGTTTGAGTTGGAGTGAAAGTTGGTGTAATTGTTGGCGTTGATGTAACAGTTTTTGTTGGTGTTTGGCTCGGTACCAATAAATAGTCAGCAACAAAAGCATTATTACTGCCATCAACTTCAATAACCTTAATTAAATCATCTCCCAGTTTTCTAATAAATAATTGACCATCAACATTAAATGTTTTAATGGCCTCTACTTCAGATTGAGTCCACGCATCATTAAGTGTTTGATAAACTATTTCATCTTTTTCTAATTTTTTATCAAGATCAAAAACACACAGTTTAACAGGGGGTGTGCGACTTGCTGTGATGGAAGGAGATGGTGTGACAGTGGCAGTGCTAGAATTACTAGGAGTAACAGACGATGTAACCGTATGGGTTGGTGTAGCTGTAGCAGTTACGGTTGGCGTATTAGTTGATGTTGGAGTTGGAGTTAAAAAATTGGGTATGCCATTACAGTCTATACTTAATTCCTCAGTTGCTGCTGATAAAACAGAGCCGTTGTACAAAATTTTAGCATAGAAAAGAAAGACAGTGGAACCCTGCATCCTAACATTAAAAGATCTGCTAATTTCTTGAGATCCAGAAATTTGATATTGCGTAGGAGAAATAACAGAGGTTTCATCGCTTTCTCCAGAATTAGCATACTCTTCTAAAATGAGAATATATGTTTTAGACGCATCTAGTCCAGTGGCAGAAACAACTACATCAACACCCTCATAGCACTGATTTGCTGTTGATTCAATAAAATTAGAAGATAAGTTTAAAGATTCGGCCATTAGGAACACCTAAATATGAAATGTTGACTTTGTGTTTTTTCTGAAATCACATCTTCGATACTAAACTTAACCACAAACACCCCAGAAGATCCTGTAACATCAACCAGCGTGTTGAAATTCTTAGAAGAGTCTTCGTCATTAATAATAGCGATTATCCCATCATTACTCAAGCTAATATCACTCTCATCAGAATTATAAATATCAAAACCAGCTCTATAAAAACCCCCAGGAGTTAAACCATTAACTGTTAAACTTAATAGGGTTTTTCTAGGACAATTCAACGTCTCTGTATAACTATTAACATCTATTGTATATGGTTGATCAAAATCTAAATAATCAAAATATAAAGAGTTTAAAGAATCTTGAATCATATAACATATTACATCGGGAGTAAGTGATGGAGTATATGTTGGGGTTACTGTTGGAGTGTTGGTAATTGTGACAGTATTAGTTACAGTAACTGTTGGAGTTATCGTGTTTGTTGGCGTGGGTGTTGTGGTTGTTGATACAGACGGGGTTTGTGTAGTGGTATGAGTCTGAGTGATAGTTGCGGTTGCTGTATTTGTAATTGTGTTGGTAGGAGTTTGCGTGGTAGTGTTTGTTGGGGTTTGGGTTGCGGTAGGAGTGCTAGTTAAAGTATGAGTTGGTGTTGCAGTAACCGTTGAACTGATAGTGTTTGTTGGTGTTGCGGTTTGTGTTGGAGTGTGTGTTGATGTGTTTGTAGGAGTTGTTGTGTTGGTTGGAGTAGAAGTGTTCGTTGGAGTTGTTGTGTTTGTCGTGGTGGCTGTGGCTGTATTGGTAGGCGTAGTAGTGGCTGTACTTGTAGCGGTAGCAGTATTAGTAATTGTATTTGTAGGAGTAGGTGTCGTAGTAGGTGTTTGGGAAACAGTGCTAGTATTTGTTATAGTATTAGATGGTGTCTGAGTAGCTGTGCTAGTATAAGTAGGGCTGACAGTCGGTCGTGGTGTTCGTGTTGGTATTGTCAACCAGTCAACTACCTGTATAGAGCCATCTACTTCTTCTACTACTTCAATTAAATCTGTTCCTGGTTTTCTTAAGTAAAATCGTGTTTGATTACTAGATATTAAATTTTGAAATTCTGTTAAAGTCCATTCGTCTCCTCCGGTAGGTTTTTCGTATATTATTTCTTTCCATGTTATTTCATCGTCCTCATTGTAAATATCTATTTCTTTAAGAGATGAGTCTGTAAGAGTTACAGTAGGAGTTGTGGTTGGCGTTTGTGTGTGTGTCGGTGTGGTTGTAGGAGTTTGCGTATTGGTTGCAGTATAAGTAGGAGTGGACGTCTGAGTGGGTGTTTGAGTCGAAGTCTGAGTGTGAGTTGGGGTTAAAAGAGGAGGCGCTTCACCACAATCAATGCCTAAACTATCAGTATCTAAAATCTCTCCATTTTGTCTTAGGTAAACCAACAAGGCGTGTGTTTGTGATGTCTGAGCTGTAGCCTGAACAATAATAGTTTTTGTTTGAGATTGAGCTACAAAAGATATTGGAAAATTTTGACCTTCAAAAAATACATCACCTAATGCTACATCTATATCGATTGTATAGGTTTGACCAGTAATTAAATCGGCCAATTCAACAGCAAAATTAAAACCAGATGTGCATCCAGGTGGAGAAATATTGAAAAAATTTTGATTAAAATTAATAGATGCCATCGAAATTCCATATTTTATGTGCTACAGCCTTCATAGTATATAATACACTATTTAAAGTCTGGTACTATGTTGTTGACTGGGTCGTTCAAACCATATACTTTGCCTGTTCCTGTAAGCAGAATTAAACCGTTTTGTCTAGCCTGAATGTTCTCAAGATCTTGTATATCTAAATCTTCAATTTCGTCTATTAAAATCCACCTATCATTATCAAAATCATAGCCCGTGCTAGTTTCATATTTATAAACCATAATTTTTTTAGCGGGCATGATACCTAAAAATACATAAAACACATCGTGTTCACCAACCGCCCGACTAGCAATAGCGGCGCTTACAATTTCGTCTTGGTTATGTGTCTCTGAAAGTTTGGCCATAGGGTGAGAAGTTCCTAACACCTCCCCAACCCTAATGTAAATTGATTGCTTTCCAATATCTTTGGCACTTGGATAATCGTAAGGATCGTTTATGTCTAAGTAATGAAATCTGCTTCTAGCCTTAGTGTTCTTGAACAACATATAGTTCTTCCTATCTTCTGCATTATCTGGACGAAATTTTTCAGTTGTGAAAATGTCAAATTCATTGTGGGGTCTTGGTTGATCGAAACTAATTCTAACGCTTAATTTTTGTCTAATAAACATCCGATACCTACCATTACTTAACCTTTCATACTTATACTCTGTGTTATAAGTTTGAATACCGCTGAGAATGTCAGATTCATAAGCATTAGCATTTAGAGCTAAATTATTGATTTGAACATCTGTAAGTTTTCTTGTTTTGTGTATTTCAGGATTATTAGCATCAAAGATTTTATTACCTAAGATATCGTTAATAGTATTTGGTAAAAACTCTAAAAGCCATTTATTAAATTCGTCGGTATTCAGTTTTTGGTACGTAGGGGCGCCCTGTGTTCTTAATCCACCCAAAGCTCTTTCAAAATAATGTAACGCTAGAGGGCCAATAGGTTCTTGTTTTTTTCGTTCTGCATCAGCTTCTTCACTACTATAAACACCACTTATCACCCTGTCAGCTATCCAGGGGCTCCAGCCCAAAACAGACACATCTTTTGCGTGATAGCTCAGCCTGCTACTTTCTGATTTGTGTAGTGGTCTTAGTAGAAATATTTCTGCATTCTTTTTGTAAGTCGTCATTATTATTGGTAAATTAGAGCTTGTGGTTAAATGCCGATAAAATTTAGGAGCGACTTCTATATCTTTGTATTCATCGCTATCTTTGTTAGTAATATATATTACATCTTCATTCTTAACATTTAATAAATCTTCTTTTCTTCTGTTAACAGGTAATGTATTATTAAATATATATCTAGGGCTTACTAAGATATCGTAATAAACATAATCACTCTTTGACGAAAAAGCATTAAAAGATTTGTTTTTAAACTGCAAAAAATATTTATTATTACTATCCATCAAAGCGTCGTAATCTACTGTACCACCTATATAATCTTTGTTCGAATTTTTAACTAGATTGATCTGTAAATTTTTGGCCATTGGTGTTTGATTGATTGGTTCAAACTTAAGAGAGAATTCAATAAGACCATAGTCCCTCAAGTTTGGGTAGGCAAAAAGTGAGGGTGTAATACTTTCAAATTGAAAGGATCTCTGTCCGCCACCACGTCGCCCCAACAAGTTTAATAATAGGGGGATATTATTATTATCAAATAATTCGTAGGCTGAATTAATAGTAGCTTTCTTCAGCCAATCTTCATCTTCACGGTATTTTAAAAGATCTTTAGTGTGTACTGACTTTATTGTGTTTCTAGACCAAAATAATGTAATAGGCACGTAGTCTAAAACCTTAGAAAGCGCACGATAATCGACTGTAATATCTCCACGTTCAAATGGTTCGTGTATATGTTGCAGCACCCCCTTATATATCTGCCATCTGCTATCGAAACTGTCAAAAACAACAGTGCTATTTTGAGGTCTTCCATCTACTATTTCGTTCGGTCTATATATGGCAAATTGTGCTAAATTATTAGAAACTCTGCTCAGGCCTGGAACTGGATTAGGGGCTGAATATACTTCTGTGTATTTGTCTCCATTAAATACTCTAGTTTGATTAGAGTTTTTAAAATCGGCTCTTTCCCACACTCTCTTTTTTTCTTCTATTGTTAATGTGCCAATTAAAATTTTCCCTGCGGTGTCACTATACACAGCTCTAGTTAAAGTACTAGGCAATGGTTTAATAATTCCGGCAAAATATCTTGGTAAAGTAGTGATAACAGTAGGCGCCTGCACCAGCGTCAACTCATGAAGCATACCCCTTTTTTCGTATGATTCAACGAGAGATTCTTCATTATTTGCGTTAATAGTATACACCCTGTCCTGATGTGCAGGTTCGTACGATCTTCTTTTTGGAGGTATTGATTTTATTGACTTTCTAGTGATTTCCACTACATTTGCTACAACGGAAGTCCTAGTAGTATTTATCTGTTTATATTCATCCTCATTCCTATAATTGGTTCTCTCTGTAACACCAGTTCTATTAGAAATATTAATTCCTGCGGAAACAGTATAAGCTGTTCGCTTAAAGGTTCTGGACTCCGTAAAAGTAGCATACAACCTTAGTCCCGTGGAGTCGAAGTACACATTCTCGACATTGATTTGCGTATTGGTATTAAGACTTAATACCACAGAAAAAAAATTTTTAAATAAAAATGGGTTTTTAGCATTATCAATAATTGTTGATGTCTCTAATTTTACAGCTGTTAATACTGTTCGTCTATCGCGTGAAAAAGTCTGATTCGTCTGACTTGTAAAATAAAAATAAGTGTCGTCTAACAAACGAGGTTTTGCAAAACCAAAAGCAAAACCCGTATAACTAGAAGAACCTCTAATAACATGTCTTAGTACCCATTTTTCATTACCAGAGTCTGTATCGTCTAAATCTAACCATTGATAAATACGTATCACACCATCACTAGAGGGCCGAAGACTATCGTATTGAGTATCTTGACCATCTGTAGGCTGCACATAGTACAATCTATCACGCCGCAATAGTGTAGATAGGGATACTGCCCGCCATTGCAAATTCCAAGAGGTGAGATCACCAACAGGATTAAGAGTTTTACCTGGTTGAACATCAGCCATCCATTTACCATCTTCAGAATAATATTTCATGTGTTTACCTCTTGATTATGCAATTTGCACAAACTCCTCTCCAGGAGGGGTTGTTGTAGTAGTAACCGATGGTGTTATAGTCTCGGTAATAGTTTGTGTAGGAGTGATGGTTTTTGTCGGTGATATAGTTGTGGTTGTTGTTGAGGTTGGGGTAGGAGTTAAACCTGGAGTTGCTGTATTAGTTTGTGTCATCGAAGGTGTTGGTGTAACAGCAGGGGTGTCTGTTGCGGTTGGGGTTTGGGTTGGCGTAGTAGCCGGAGTACCTGTATTAGTAGGAGTTCTTGTATTGGTCCTGGTAGGTCTAATAGTTTCTGTTTGTGTAACGGTTGGGGTTGCACTAGCGGATACTCCAATAGTAGAAGTTGTTGTTTGGGTTGGAGTGCCTGTAGGTACAGGAGTAACGGAGAAACCTAGTAATACTTTACTCTTAAAATTGAGAACATCACCAGGATTAACAAATTGTGTAATTTGAACACCATCGTCTCTTATATAAATCACGTAATTGTAACCTTCTGGCACAATAAATGATTGACCAATTTCACCAGTATACTCTAATGGATCTACAACACCAGTGTCAAAATAATCAGACAGAGTGATAGTTTCTCCACTATTTAAATATTCTGTTTCTGATGCTAAATTCAAGGCTGCAACTGTAGCATAAGGAGTGGCTGTAAGTGTTTGTGTTTGGGTTGGTGTTATAGTCTCTGTAGGTGTGATGCTATTTGTTATAGTATGACTGATAGTAGGTGTTGCGCTCGCTGTATAAGTGGGAGTAGTACTATTAGTAGGAGTATTACTAATTGTCGGTGTGTTAGTTGGCGGAGGTGCGCACTTAATAACAATATGCTTAGTTTGACTAATGTTAACATTTAAATCTGTAAGTACAAATTCTAACACATAAAATTCTCTTCTACCAATATATTCTACAAGGAAATTGAGATTTCTAGAAGAATCTCTAGCGGTAAAGGTGCCGGAAGAACCCGCTATATTAAATATAAGATTGTCGGCCTCTAGTGAGCTATAAGCCCCCATTGTGTATGAATATTGATGAGATGGTGTAAGATTTCCAATGTTTAAAGACATAAGACGGTTTAAACAGCTCAATGGGTCATCTGCATTAATTAATATTTCTATATCAAATGTTTCTTCGTAATCTTGAGATCTTAAGTATGTGTCACTAGCGTCGTCTGATAGATATCTAATGTGCTGTTCTAATGGTTCTGTGCTAGTAACTGTATTGGTTGGAGTATGAGTATGTGTTGGGGTAGATGTGGATGTTGTAGTGACTGTGGGCGTAGATGTGTTAGTAGCAGTCTGAGTAGGACTGACAGTTGTAGTAGAAGTTCTGGTTGGTGATATAGTATTAGTTGGAGTAGCCGTGTTTGTTGGTGTCACGGTTGGTGTTTCTGTAGCAGTGTTTGTGTTAGTAATTGTTTGAGTCGGTGTAGAAGTTGAGGTTTCTGTATATGTAGGTGTGAATGTTGGTGTTATAGTTTTTGTTGGGGTTTGAGTTTGAGTAGACGAATGAGTTTGTGTTACGCTAGGGGTGACTGTTGCTGTACTAGACACAGTAGCTGTATTGGTTGGGGTTTGGGTATTAGTCGGAGTTACACTAGCAGTTGAGGTAAAGGTTGACGTAACAGTAGGTGATGCGGTGGACGTATTGGTGGCTGTATGTGTCGGAGAATGGGTGGGTGTGGGCGTCCTATTGGGGGTGTCCGTTTGAGTAGGTGTTTGTGTTGCTGTAACGCTATGGGTTGGTGTAGGACTCGGCGGCAATCCAACAGCCAAGACGCTGTTTTTATATATACTGATATCTTCCCAGTTTCCGTAAATCGTTTTAGGTATTTTTTCAATCCTATCGGCCTGACCAAAAGTTAAATTAGAGGCATCATTAGCTCCCCATCCGTAGCATATATTGTCTGTAGTAATTGCTATAGAAAAATTCTCTCCACAAAACACCTTTTTCCATCTATTATTTAATAAAACAGGTTGCGAGCACTGTGTAGGTAAATATTTATTAGTATTATCTTCTACAAGACCAAGCTGATAATTATCGTTCCTTCCCCATGCATATATCCTACCATCAGAATCTATTCCTAATGTATGATATCTTCCACTAGCAAAATCTTTCCAGCTATTAAGTTTTGGATGAGGTACAAATTCAGGAAAATCAACATAAGGATCAGGAAAGCCTACCCCCAGCTGCCCATAATCATTATTACCGTATCCTAAAAGATATTGATCATTAACTGTTTTAACAAGTAAACTTCCGTAGTGATTACTAGATATTTGATCAAATTCCTCAGCAGATATCTTTATCATTGAAACATCGGAGAATGACGTATCCACACTAAACTCTGTAGCGCCATCATATAATACAGCAATAATGGGGACTTCTCTATCCTTAATAACTGGATTTTTATTAGTCAAAGTAGTTAAGAAATAAATAGTATCATCACCAACTTTAACGGGAGATGCTTGATCTACAATATTGTATCTGTATAATTTGTAATTATTAGCATTTACATAATATAAGTCTGTTAAATTAGCAAAAGATTGACTTCTAACATTGTTATCAATAAATTTAATACCAGTGTAAGAATTATCATAAGTATTAGTATCAATAATATTGTCTGGTGTCTCTCTCCATTCCCATAAACTATAATTTTTCTTAATGGCATACCACACATTAGGAATAGTTCTACTTAACGACGGACTCCAATAAGGATTAATTAAAACTTTTCTCCAACCGGATAAAGTAAAAACTTCTGGAACAGATCTGTCTATTACATCTCCCAAACCTAATTCTCCAGCCTTATTTGATCCTTTACCATACAGCATACCGTTTTTTAAACCAACTTCGTGATTATTGTATAGCTGATATGTCAAAACTTCTGGCACCGTTTGACTCGGTGTGGGAGTGATTGTTTCAGTAGGGGTCGAGGTCTTGGTGGTGGTTTGTGTTTGAGTTGGTGTTGGTCTAGGAGTATCTAGCGGTACCAGTCCTTCTCCTATAATCTGATGAATATAAATACTAGAAGCAGTTTGATCACCACCAGGTTTGCCATGGAAAATAAAGGAATATTCAGTGTTTTGCTCTAAGGCATTTTTTGTAAAAATTGTAAATCTATAATTACCATTACGTATCCAGCTATCTAGAGTGCTCCTCTCTGCATCAGGAACTTGTAAGTGATACTGATTTGGTTCATTCGGAACAGTAACGGCTGTCTGGAAAACATTGGGTAATTGGCCACTAATAACACGATCAGCCCAATCTATAAAATTTGTACTACCTGAAGGAGTTTGGGCAACAGTTAGGTATAGATCAAAATCCTCAGAGCCAACCGCCCGAGCGACATCTATGCTGAATCTTAATTCATCAGGACCTATGTTATTAGCATACTGTTCTAGAAACAGCCATGACGTACTATTGTTTTTGAGTATAACACCACGATCCGGATCGATAGGAGTTCTACTTAAATCCACATTATTAAATACCCAATCAGGAATAGTAGGACCGTCGTCCCCACCATATTGCTTAACTAGCAAACCATTTTTTTGGTTTTCTCGACCAGCAGCTATTGGTTGGTCTTGATTTCCAATTAGAACAACACTGCCAGCTTGAGCCGGTGGTGGAGTAGGTGAATAGGTTGGGGTTGGTGTCTGTGAGCTGGTTCTAGTTGGTGAGTGTGTTTGTGTAACAGTAGCCGTACTAGTATGCGTGGGTGTGGAGGTGTTGGTCTGGGTTGGCGTAGGTGTTGGAGGTTCTACTGGAATTACTTGTAAAGAATTACTAGGGTCATCAAGTTCCACCCATTCACTAAATTTATAGTCTACATTTTCACCAACAAAATCTATATTAGCAATACCAAATGTATCCGCAGCATTTGCAATATCTCTACCGTATATAGTTCTAACTCTAACCTTAACCAACCCATCATTTTCCGATATGTTGAATGAAAAATTTATAGGTATAAATGAAGCTAAATTTCCAGCACTAAAAGAATTTCTAACATTATCAGCAAGCAAAGTTCGTTCAGGATCTGCATCTACCCATATCGATTCTCCTTGAGCCAGGGTTTGAATCTGGAAACCAACAAAAGGACAAGCTGACAGTATAGCATTTTCATTTTTTTTTGTGTTGATTTCTAAACCAATATTGACTAATGAGCGAGCATAACCATCTGGATACCGGTTTTGATTAGCTATATATTCTGCATATGAAGCACTTTGAGCAGGTTTGTTGTTTAGTTTGACTATTGGGAATATGTTATAATTGTTCCACTCACCTAGACTAGAGCACCCTTTATCAATCAAAGACTCGATGCTCTCATCATCTAACTGATTAAGTATAACATTATCTATTTCTATGGCGCCATTATTATTAGAATTTGCAGGAATATAACCTTTTACTGCTAATACAGAATTATAATTATATATTGGTACTTCTTGATCTTCTATAACAACGTTACCGTTGTAGTATAGGCTGCACTTATTGCCAAAAACATCAACCCTAAAAGTCGCGCCAGACACGAAATTAATATCGCTGGATGCAAGAACTTGCCAGCTACCATCCCACCGCCACAATTGTATAACATATGTGCCAGTAGCTCTTCTCTCCAGCCTTGCAAGTAATTGTAGATTTTGATTATTTTGCCTGTTGATTCTTGGATATAAATCACACCTAGACAAAACACTGCCATCATGCATACTTATTACATCAACAGATATGCTAATATTAGTGCTTAAGGTAGCACCTGCATCTGGAGTATAGGTTAGACTAGCTGATGAATTCTTTGTTTTATCAAAATTAGGAACTAAAACGCTTGTCCCATTACTTGTCTGTCGCCAGTTGTTACTAATTGCCATCAAAATCCTCTGTTAATAAATTAGTAAAAAGTTTTGAAAATTCCGCATAATCACCTTTGACAACTTGATTGAAATAGTCCAGTGCTCTGGCAGCAACCCTATATTTACTAGGCCCATATCTAAAAAACACCCTAAAACGAATAGTAGTCTTATGATTAACGTCATTATAGTCTATATTAATGCTATCTATACTTTGATTAACCCACTGGTTAGTATTATTATCGTATCTTTCAATGATGTAGTCAATAAATCTTTTATTATATAAGTCATTATGTTGCAAAATCACTTCTAGTATATCATAACCAACATACGCACTATTTGCTGAAGCAGATATTTTTCTTACATTGAGCATAGACGGTTTTTGTGGTAGCTTTGATTGTTCAATAGGAGGTATTCCGTCATCATCTTCTATTAAGAAAGCGCTATCATCCCAAAATACAACATTTCCTTCTATTATATCTTCTCCCAAACCTGTATCCAACCACTTCTGCCAAGGTTGTTCAACTATAAGATTTGTTTCGTCTTCGAAAAAATTATTTACAGAAAAATTACCTTTATTTGTACTATTAATATAATTGTTATTAATATATGCACCATTATCTGGTTTGTTAACAGGCAAGGCGCGATCTGTACTAATAGAAATATCGGGTAACTCTACTGATGAAACATTCGGATCTTCTGTTATGGATGCGCTACCAGTAGCAGATATATTAATACCTATTGATTTTATTTCTTGATTATTGTCAATTAACTGAATAATATAACCTTGTGTTGTTAACTTAATAAAATTGTTGAAAAAAGAAGGCCTATACCCTTCTATGCTATAAGATAAAAGACTTTTATATTCTAGTTCAGAATCGGACTGTTGCTTGAGTATCTGTAGATATGTGGGGTAAGCTTGCAATACATTTCCTGTATTTCGCAATACGCAAATCAGATCATCAGTTAGAGGCAATATATCTAAAACATTAAAACATTTTTCAGAAACTTCCGTACCTAACGACGGCAGAATTATTTTAATTTCATCTATCTCCGAACCAACAGCAAACGAAGAAGTGTCCTTTTGTAAAACCGAAATGGGATTTACTGTTACAGTAACTGGGTCTGTCCATAAGCCATAACTTCCAGATACAGATACAAATCTAGCCCGTAACTCAAAACTACCTGTTGGAAAATATAAATTGGTTGTTATAATACTTGCAGGTGCTGTAGAATCAATTAAAGTACTTATTTGGATCAAATCTGTTGGGAGATTATTTAAGGACAACAAATTATCTGCAGTAACAACACCCACGCCTATGTCTGTAAATACTTCATCAACACCATCTTGTAGTGTTCTATATTGTATTTGTATAGCGTTTACAGGTTCTACTTCTACTGTAGTGAGGTCGGCACTCACATTTTTATCTGATGCTGAAGGCAATAAAGCTCTAATACGTGTCAAAACTTTCCCTTGTGTGTTCGATACTATACTGAATACTGGGAGCGGAATTATTCCTGCTGGCGTTGTCACAGAAATTGGATCGCTAAACTCAGATTTTCCGAACGTATTTTCAAATTGCACAGAAACCGCATAGGTTGTCTCTGGTTCAAGAGAACCTACAAAAGAGACATTTAGCTGATTGTAATTAGTCTCAGTCTCAATTCCAACACTCTCAAATTCTTGGGTACCAACAGTACCACCCGTAAGTTTCATGCGGACGGTTTCAACAGTGTCAAACGCATGAAATAATGGATTATCGAGTAATGGCTTGGTCATGCTAAATGACTGACGAAAAGAAACAAACGACAAAGACTCAACATTTATTGGCTTGTTTGGTGGCGGCATAAAAGCCTCTCCATCCAATAAAGTTCTAACAGATGGGACATCATAGGTTGCGAAACCTCCAGCAATTTTATCGCTTACAATAACGACAGTATACTCTGAGTCTATAGAAACGACATCAATAAAAAACTCTAGACGCCCAGTTTCAGATAATGCTAATAAATTTACATCTTGTGTCGATTCATTATTTACAGAAACCTTAAAGTTAAAATTACCTCCTCTAGTCAAGCCATCCAAATTGTATGTGGCTTTAATCCTGCTGTATTCTTCATCAGGTAGAGTATATAGAACGTCTAGTATTACTACACTAGTAGTTGTGGTGGTATCAGTTACAGGTGGTGCATTAACCGTTGTCGGTGATGTAAAGCCTGGATTAGCGATTGATGTTACAGGTGCATCTGATATCGTTGCTTGACCGACATTAGCAATATAAGGGTCTTCGTTTAGGTATTTTGGAATCATACCAAGTCTAGAGGGACCGTCTGCAAGGATATAAGCATAATAGTCATCATTGTACGTTAAATTGCTACATTTGTCCAAGACTAAGCTGCGTGTTGTGGCATAGATCCGTTCATACGGATGTAGTGGCAAATAATATTCGGTTGTGTTATCATTTAAGAATGTGGGCTCGCCCAGTTGATTTGTAATAGTCCATTTCCCATACTCCTCATGCTCCAGGCTTCTAGGAGCGTCTCTGAACCAATTCTCAACAATCCTTGGATAATCCTCACCTCTTTCCGTTATAAACACCAAATGGTTTCTATTAATCTCGCTTTTTGAAAGAAACCTGCCAATATTTTTCACACCTGATTGTCCAGCAAGCCTTGTAGACAACACAGGTGTCCATGGGGTACTATGCGATGGCGCTGTCCTATCTGCCTCCCACCCCCCAAGCATAGAATCTGTATCAAACGCTAAACCAAATTTATGGTAATTTACTATAGCATTAACCAGACAGGCTTTATATGGTTTTGGTTTTACAAACTTAAATATAATATCCGATTTTAAGACTTGGTGAGATACCCCGAAAGTATTAGGATGAAACTTTATCTGCGCAACATTTGATATATCCCCAGCTTGCTCAGGCTTGTTAAAAACATCACCATGATAACTGTCCGGGGCATTAGGCACTGGGTCTTTATCGTCTAGTCTTCTTTTCAATGACGCTGGAAAATATTCGCAGTCTTCTGATTTTAATCCTACGTAATCATTACTATCCTTCTCGCCAAGCATAATTTTTTTAGGATAAAATTCTATACCTAGAACGCTAAAAGAATATAAACCGCAACGAGTTAAAAAATTAACTCCGTCCACGGAATGGATTACATTACGTGAATTGTAAACGATATTTTGTAAATCAGGCATAAGATGCTTAAGTATAATCCTTCTGGTCGGTAAATAGTCATCATCAGATTCTATCGCTGCGCCACTCTTCTCTGGAACTATTATTGCCGCATCAAATAGCTTCTTTTCCCTTTCCTCTATCTGACCGGATGCACTTAAAGGTGATAAATCTGTGTTCTTTCCAAAGTATTTCTTGCGAATGTGAGGAATAGTACTTCTTCCCCTGTCCTCGTATACTTGACGCGTGACGCCTTCGGCAGTACAATACTCTTGATCCCCGCCCACACACCAAAGGTTTGCAGTACGCGATTCTTCAAGTAGTAGTCTCGGAAAATCAGTTCCTCCAATCTGCATCTCCATCATTGTTGGACTGCGAGTAGGTTCGTAAGAGGCATCTGGCTGAAGGATATATAGAGAGGTATCGCTGACTATATCTGTACTACGATAAGTATTAAAGTCTATAAAAGGAGCTAATTGACATGTAGGGAACGCCAGAGGCAACTCTGCATTCTCAAACATATATGTGCGCCTGCCGTACAGGCCCTGCACGTGGGAGAAGTATAAACTATTATAATAGTTATAACTATCAGTATAATAATTTCTTTTGATGTCGATGTCCACGATCGAATGTTTCCAAGAATAATCATAATTAATCTGATAACCATTTAAGTCTCGCATAAGCAGATCAACGTAACATCCTAGATGACCCCTACTCCTGTCGAACCCTCCTCCACTTTCCCTGTTGAGTCTGTGGCTTGTTACTACAATAGGTTTGATGTAAAATTCTATATTTAAAGCATCATAATAAAAGTTTTCCTCAACATCCGACACCATAGATCTAAGAAAACCATTAGGAACATTAGAAATTTTGAAAGGTATGGAAATTTGTTTACTCTGATATACTTTGTGCAAAGACTCTCGCCGCTCGGCAGAGTTGCCAGATAAAAAACTGGCGACCTGATCTACCAAACTACTATACGCATTAGCCTTATCTCTTTTGTTAGCATATGTAACTTCACGAAATTCCATTTTATTATTGACTATGGAGAAGCTTTTTGGTGGCCCATCAAAAGCAAGCTCAAATGAACTAATTATGGAGTCGTCTGTGGCATATTGATTATCAAAATATTTACTGTAATATTCTGTGAAGGCAGTGGTATATCGAGGCCAAAAAGTAACTTTATAATCCATACGTAAATTAATCTCGGAAGTCAGCTCAGCTAACCTATCATAAGCTGCATATCGCAGAGTACCCGTAGACAGATCTGATACTACATTACCCTCCATAACCTCAATATAAACAAACCATTGTATCATATTCTGAAATAAAAAGTACGTTGTTTGTTCTTGATTATTTCCTAGAAGATAACGAATCAGTCTATTACTGGCAAAGTCCGAAACAGTTTGTACAAAATGTTGAGGATCTCCAAAGTTAACATAATAAGCTAACATATCCTCCTCTTGGAAGATTCTTGGAAAATTTAGTAATGGCTGTTCATTGATGGGTGGCTGTGGATAGTAGTTTATGTCATACGGATCTCCGTTGTATACACCGTCATTAACCTTGTACTTACTGTTGGTGGTGTCAACTTTATAATAATCAAGGGTAGGTGTTGGATACTTAGTTCCCTCCTCTGAGACATGCCTGTAATATTGTAAATCGTCATAAAAACTTATTAGTCTTTTAATTTGAAGTACGGTATTTCTCTTCCTTACCTCTTGGACCCACCGTAACGGATCCACACTCTCTCTGTCATAGTTATAATAATCTCTATAACCCAGAAAGTAAGGATCAAATTCGTTAGCTATTACCTTAGAATTACTATTTATTAAAAATTCATACAACTCTGCATGCAAATATGCTATATCCCCAAGATATTCTATATCGGCTATAGATGATGTGGGTCTCCATGGGGAATGATCCCGACTTTCATGCGCTCCATAATAAGACCGTGGAAGATCGCTATGAGCACACATTATCTTAAAACCCACACCAGCACCCGTAGATCTGCCAGAATCATCGAAATCATTTTTAAAATGTATATATATTGGGTCAGGCATTGTTTAATCTCTTATTTTATGAAGAATATTTTGCGAATTCTGAATATTATCAAGTTTGCTACAAATGGCGAAACAGTTATAACCATCGTCGAAACTGATAGTTTTATTAACTATATTGTAATCTGACAGACGCTGTGGAATTATAGATATAAAACATGATGCGTGAGGTTCTACAATAAATTTCGACACTACAGAGACCACATGAGGTAAGTGTATTTCGAGAGGGGGTAGCTTGTATAGATAGCCCTCGTTACGATACTCGTATCTCGTCGATATATCATACTTGATCAATTCTTCATAAGCATGATGAGATAAGACAGGACCCCAAACACCTTGTTTGCTTTTTCCCAAAGAAAAGTAATAATTCGTGTCAATTTCGCCTATTGTCGGTCTTACATGCTTTTTATTTCTGTCTATGTATGCCAAGCAGTTACGACTATCATATTTAGATTTTTTGGTATAAAGACGAATACTGTAAAAATCATTTTCACTAGGATCATATACCAAATTTCTGTAAAAATTTTTGTAAGGAATGGTGTCATAATATACACTTCCCTTTGCGGAGACTGGAATAGGGTTGAAACCATCACCCTTGTTAGCGACGATTATTTCATCAGGTGACTGTATGCTAAGATTGGATATCTCGATCTCATATTCGTGAAATTCCTGTCCTATTATTGATGAAGATTCATCTATAGCCAACACATCTACAACCCTATTATTTTGTTTTTTTATGAATAGATCATCATAATATAAGTTATATAGGTATCTAATTATCAGATCTCTCCAGTCCTCCCCACTAAACCACCAATCATACCTCTTGGCCTCATGCTTTTTTTTCCATTTCTCCTCGTAAAATTTCTCAGCATATCTTGAAGGTTGGTCGACAGAGGTTGGTGTCGAGATCGGATTCACATTATTAATAAGCATAGTCGGAGATGGTGTGAAGTCACCCGAAACCGGCAAAATATTATCAAAGAATATCGGCTTACTTCCGGCGGGGAAGCGGCCGCTGGCTGTCTTCCTGTTGAATGTAACTTTAATAGGTGAGATCCCATTCCAAAATCTCACAAGATCAAATGCGCTATGTTTTCCAATAGGATATACATGGATATTAAATAAAGATTGACCAGGTTCTACATCTAATGGCAAACTGCCGGATGAATGAGAGCTACAAGGACTACTAGAGTTTGGGCTTTCCAGGTATAATCTATAATCCAGCACTGTATAATTCTCTATACCCATATCATCTACTTGCGCGACCTTATGTCGACTCCAACTAGATGGCCATGTCGCTCCAATCAGATTATAAAAATCAGGCGCCAAAGTGCGAACCTGTCTTTTTAAAGAATATTCGAATTTTCCATTACTCGTCACACCCTCTAAATCTCTAAAACTCATATCATATCCAGCATAAGCCACAGTACCTGATTTCTTAAGCACGGTCCGTCCTGCATCCACCCTCCCATTCGGCGCCCACAAGTAACTTCCTTCCCGCTCGAATGTCGGATAATCTACAAGGTAAAGGCTGTCTCTGGGGGAAAAAACTATCTTCCATTCACCATCAACGCTAAGATCATCAACAATAGTAAACGTTCTATCTCCTTCTTCTTTTACCCTTCTAATTTGCCATTCAGTGTTAGTTAAAGCTTCGTAATCGTTTTTAATCTCATTTAAATATGAGCCTGAATAATAAGATTCTATTCTCCTTCGACCAGCATCGCCGTATTCTTCTGGGTCTGGTGGTTCGGTACGTAGGTGACGCGCGTAATTAGCTAACTTGCTGCTACCGTAGGGTTGTGAAAAAGTTACGTCTGAAAACACATTATCGCTAGCGCTATATCTGGATGGAATAAGTTCTGCAAACGAGCGACTCGGTTCGTTTCTACCAACACCATATTTGGTATATGGACCATTAATAGTAGATACAAAAGGCAAATAATCTACATTTTTCATTTCACTTGTCGATATCGTATTCTTAAAGCTAATACCGCTAATTTCTATAGAGACAGTTTGGTTCGTAGTATCTATATCATCCCATGGCTCAGCTGGATCGATCGCAACTATTATTATACTCTCAACAGTTTCGTCCGGAGAGATTCTTTTAAGTCTTTTAGTAACGCTTAATACATCAACTTCTCCAAAGCCACTATTTCGGAATAATCTCCATGGAGTATCTACTATTGTGCCGCTATGATATCTCCTGTCGTTTATAGCATTAAAATTCCATTCGGATACATTTGTATAATCAGACGAAAATTGACCTATTATTCTTTCATTATTAGGAGAATATATATAAAGTTTGTATGTTGGTAGTGTGCTACCACCAGCCCCAGTACTGATAGACCCTTTCCTCACCAAAGCTAACACATTAACATAATCTCCATTTTTATAATGCAAAATTTTAGATATATTTTCTACACCATCAATATCTGGGGGTGGAGGATTTGGTAACTGCATCGGCCTAAATTCAGTTGCATCAGGGTGAAGTCTAGAATCTGTTACATAAATAAATCGAGTTTTAGGCATTATGGATAGACTCCAATATTAATCTTGGTTTGTATACTTTCGCCGTTATTTAATGCTATTAATTCCGAACCGTATTCCTCATCAACAACGCCAGCATAGTAATTGTTGGCCAAACCTGTTTTAAGAGCATAAAAATAATCTAGTCCTAAATTACTAATTCTTATGGCATAATGCAATGATTTGTTGACATTTATATTTACACCGCTAGTAAAATCCCCTACTAATTTAGAAGATCTGTCATCTGTATTATCCGATTTTCTAAACACAAAATTATCATCAACACCTATCAGAGAATATGAGTCATTTTGCAGCTGAAAAACTTCTATTTTAGCAGAAACGGTGTTTTTTGTATAGTTGCCCAAAAATATTTCACTAATTTCAAATTTAGATAATCTACCACCATTGGTAATCTGTGCAAGATTAGCAACTGTAAAATGACACTGTATAGATCGATTAACTGTGGCAAAAACTTGTTTAGAAGTCAATAAATTATTATTGAATACATTAATGTCTTGGTATACACTACTAGGAGTGACACTAGGAGTAACAGTATTTGTGGGGGTGTATGTAGGCGTATAGGTAGGAGTTCTAGTAACAGTTTGGGTAACTGTAGGAGTGAAAGTTGGTGTTGTGGTGACAGTAGCTGTATTTGTCGGAGTGGTGGTTGGAAAAATGGTTAATCTTTGATCTATAATAGCTTCTCCGCTAGGTCCTTCACTAACCACTAAATATGCTCCATCTACAACTCCGCTGCCAGGATAATTATCGTTGTATGCTTGTAAATATAATTTATCGGCCATTATGCTGTTCCTCCGTCAGTAATAGTCCAATTGTATGGGGCTGATGTTAGAGTGTCTCTACCGAATGAAGCCTGACTGTTAGCTGTATATCTACTGTTACCAAAGTGAATATTGACAGCAACGTTATCTTGTGCTAGTAATTGCCATGACTTTAATATATTATCATAATTTGTTGTACTTAATGTGCAACCAGCCATAAAGTTAGTCGCATTAGTTAAACTGCTAATATTCCAGTTAGCTAAATTAATATCTATGTTTGTATTCAAGAATGCCGAGCGCATATTTGCAACTCTAGAAATGTCCCAATTTGCAACATTAGCACTATTAGTCAAGTCGCAATTAGCAAAAGCATCCTCTAAAGTATTCCCTATCTTGGGGGCGTCTGACGCTAATATATTCAGATTGCTACAACCAGCAAACATACCGGATACATCGTCTATAAATTCAAGATCCCCCCAACTATAAACGTTTCCATAAGATTCTTTTGCAATCTGGGCTATAACATTAGGGGTATTTTGTATGCTCCATCCTTTAATAATACCCCTTATAGAAACTCTGTATGTTCCGGGAGTCAAGTAGACATAATTTGTTTGATCAAAATTAGCATTGGTAATTCTTTGACTACGACCGTCACCATAATTGACAATAAAATCGTATTCTCCGTTACTGACTAATGGTAGTGCAAAAACGTTGGCGAATTCGTTCTGGGCAATGATATCAAAACTAAATGATCCAGTTGTGTCTGTGGCTGTTGGGCTAATTGTTGGAGTTTGTGTCTTAGTATTTGTTATAGTATTAGTTATTGTAGGAGTATTGCTTGGAGTGTAGCTAGCAGTATTAGTGTGAGTAATAGTGTTGGTTGGCGTTGATGTATAACTAGCTGTAACAGAAGCTGTTGGTGTTGCAGTACTGGCTGGTGTTTCTGTTTGTGTAACAGATGCAGTATATGATGGAGTAACAGTGCTTGTTGCAGTATTTGTAGGTGTTACTGTAGGAGTAGCTGAATTAGACGGTGTGACGCTGCTAGTGACACTAGGAGTCGGAGTATTGGTCTTTGTAGGAGTCATAGTCTGGGTAGGCTGAGGAGTTATATAGATACCCAAAAATGTTAACAGATCATTGTATAGCCACTTAGTGTTTGATTCTATGTCTCTATACAGAGTATCTCCTTCTGCGAAGTTAGTGCTTTCTATACCAACAATAGCACCATAATCTCTTCTCTCATACCTTAAATCGTCCTGATTATCATCCAGATAATAATAATTTCCTGCTGTGATTTCAGTAAATGTCGGAGTAACAGTTCTGGTTGGTGTATGCGTAGCTGTTACACTTGGAGTATTACTAATAGTTGAAGTATGAGTTGGAGTAAATGTTGGGGTGACACTATGAGTCGGAGTAAAGGACGGAGTCTGAGTATTAGTTGATGTGTATGTAGGAGTATTTGTTGGGGTCACAGAATTAGTAGGAGTAAGACTAATACTAACGCTTGGAGTGGGAGTAAATGAAGGTGTTGGTGTTGGGCTTGGGTGGAAACTTCTTCCTGCAAATTCATAATCATCATATCCAGAATCTTCAGCCATAAGCTGAGGACTGTCGCCAATATTACTTCCCCAATATAGTGGCTGTCCGTCTAATGTTAAAGCATAAGCAATATGATCATTCCAATTACCTCTAAAAATATTGATATCTTTAAATTTATAATTCTCTATTAATCTAGGCTCATTGTCACAATTCTGGAACAGGCATCTTCTTTCTACGTCCACATTAGCCCCAATACCTAACTGCCCATTCCTATTATCTCCCCATGAATATGCATCTCCAGTATTATCTATCATGAAAAAGAAGTTGTTGCCGCATGCAGCTTTAATAACAAATTTATCAAATATCTCTTTGTCTTTGTTTTTCTTCCTATCATCCCATTCTGCCAAATTCCTTTTATGGATTTGATCCGGCTCGAAATCTAAGTCTGGGCTTCTATAAATTTCAAAACTGTCTATATTAGACATCATATCTGCAGAATCAGGACCAAGAGGAATAAAACCAACTGCTGGTTCAAATAAACCTTTTGATACGTATGGTGATGGTTTAGAAAAGGCATAGCCTATATGGTCGATCCTTGAACCATTATCTCTATGGGTATAAAATGGTACTGGAGGAACATATTCACCATCTGTATTCGTAAAGCCCATACCTCTAACAGCTACTATAGTTTTGCTTACAGGTTTCGAATAATAGGCATTAACGCTAGAATCAAGTATTTCATCAAATGTTTTAAGCTCATAAGCCCCAGATATTGTGTTAATGAATTTGGATGTGTCTTTATAATAATAGAGCAAATCACACTCTTTCAATCTGTCTAAATCAGTTAATATTTCTTCTCCGAACCTATCAACATAAGCACCATTTACTAAAACAAATATTTCTTGGTAACTAGAGCGATCATAGTCTATTACATGAAAATCTGGTATTGGAGTATCGCTTCTAGCACGATCACTCATATAATACCTCCTACCATCACTCCGTATAGCACTCATACCCAATATATCCAGATCTACAGTTGGCTTTAATATCTTTGGTATATTTAATTGAGCAGTTCTTAATGGACGGCCGACAATTCCTGGATATGTTTCTGGAAAATCTTCTTGTAAATTATTTACATTAATATAGGTAGTAATTTCATCTCTACTCAAATTAAATTGATCAAGATCAACTTTGCTTAAAACATTAGAACTAATATTACTTATTATAATTTCACTTATTTCTAAATCCTGGTTGCCTACCGATATATCAAGGGTATATAGGGCGCGATTTCCTGTATCGTCTTTTGTAAGTATATATAAGAAATAATCATTAAGATCACTATATCCATAATCTATATCTAGCACCTCTTGATTATTTAGCTCTTCGCTATTTTTAATAATCGCAGGATAAAGATTTGTATTATCTCTGTCTGTAGTGTCAGTGTCAGTGCCTCCCCATGCATATATCTGATTGTTCGCAATGCCAAAAGTAACTCCTATCTTTGGAGATAAGAATATTGGCAACACTTTTTTCCAGACAATATTTTTAAATTCACTGTCTATTTGTTGCACATTCTCGTTAAGAATAACATTGCTCTGTACAACAGAATCTGTAACTTTCAACTCTGGCCTACCCTGTAAAGCAATCCTGCCAGCTGCACCAGCAACCATAATATTAACCATACTGATATTATTGGATGTGTATAGATTATCAAACCTATACCTATCATCATCAGTAAGAGTATATTGGATAACTAGAGCATTATTGAAATATATTTGGCAAATGTTATAATCAGTGATTTTCACTCTCAAATTGATAGGATTATCTACAGATGGCAGATCAAAACCGGTGAATGTTTGTAGGGTTTTGTCATTAAAGCTTCTAATTGGTCTTGTTACTAAACGTACAGAGTGATTACCCCCACCATAATTGATCATGCGAACTACAATGGAATAATTATCATTTTGCACTAGGTAAAGATCGATAAAAGCAAATTGATTTGTTTGACCAGGGAATCTTTGATCTGGATCTATGCTTAAATCACTAATATCTACACTTAGCTCACTATTAACCTTCTGGTTATCTATAGAGTAATGAGACTGTATATAGGTGCTTTCTGTTCTATCTGTGGTTAACTCTAGAGTATTATTAGGAGCTAATTGACCATAAGATCCAGCAATAATATTAGTTAATGGCTGTATAATATCTCTGGCTATAGTTTTGGTTTCGGTTTCGAATGGAGCATCAACGGCATCATTCTCGACAGGAGCAAAATCATATTTAGTAAGTATAATATCCTTAGGATCATCTGTCCAAAGTCTACTAAGAGTTACTCCAAAATATTCCTCTAAAGCATTCCATATTTGTTGATGATCTCTATAATTAATATCAATCAACTGATATGTGTTGTTTCTTCTGTTTGTCTCCAACGACCACCCGGTTTGTAAAACAATCATCCGTATGCCGTTTTCATATTCTTTTGTATCATTATCTGATTCGAATGTGTGTTTATAGACAGAAAATATAACATTAACAGACCCTGCTGACAGATCGCTTCTAACAAGATCTAATAAACCAGACTGCTGCCATGTTTCGTCTTGTGGTGTAATAGAACTGGCCACAAAAATATTGTCAGGAGCTCTTAACGGAGGGAATGAGGTTATCTGTGTACCGTTAATGAGGTAACCGTCAAGGTTCCGGGTTACAGATACATCACCAAAAACAATAGGCATACCCTGCTGGACACTATCTATAGTATCATAATCATAATCTGATAGATTTTGACCCCAGAAGAATATCTCTCTGTCTGGATAATTTGTTTCAGAAGGTGTGTATGTTGGGGTGGTTGTTTTAGTCGGGGTTTGGGTGGCTGTTGCTGTTTTAGTCGGAGTTTGAGTTTGTGTAGGTGTTCCTGGCGGAGTAGATGTTGGCGAATATGTTGGGGTTTGACTGTGTGTTGGGGTTGGTGTTGGAGTAGGACATAATTCTGGTATATCGCTAATAATAGCTTTGCCAACAGGACCAAGAACAGCTTGTGTATTAGCTTTAATTTCTGCAACCAGGGCTACTTCGTCATAATTTTCAATAGTTTTGCGTATATACAAGGTATCTGCGTTACTGTTAGCTCGTTCTTGCAATTCAGTAAAATCAAAAAATGATGTTGGCGGAGATGGAGGTGTCCAATCTGATTTAACAACCAATTCGTTGAGGTCGTATCTTGATCCCTGTTCTTTCTCATTAAATGCCCAGAACTTTGGCAGGCTATTAAAGTTGATATCGTCATTATTTAATTGAAGGTTATTATGAGTATATACTGTTGGTTTGGATATCAACAATGGTTCTTTATTGTAGACACTCTGTACACTTGCTTGTTGTCTTCTCATAAAGAAACGACTATCATCAAAAACCGCCTCGTTGAAGGCAGGGTCTTCGTGATTAATATCAGCATCAGTCATTGTGTAATCTAATATAAGATTATCATTCCAGTATGCCGATAGATAATTACCAATAATCGTAAATGAAAACTTAACCGGATCATCTTGGGTAGGTAATGGCATGTCCGGTCTAGCAGTATATCTATAATTCCCGCCAGCATAATATGAGTCAGCCAAAATTCTCTCACGTCTAACATTTCTAAAGCTGTCATAAGTATAAATTAATAGTCTTGGTGGTAGACTGGTATTTGTATTACCATAATTAATAAATCTGGCAAATATATGATAGTATCTATATACAACAGCACCAGTAGGTGTTCTGTTATCTGTAGGCCACCAGGTCAATCTATTGTACAAACTTATGTATTTATAGTGGCGTTTTAATCCATATTCATCTGCTACTCCATGGATATGATCTGTCACATCCATGTTATATAAATCTATGGATATGGTGTTGTTGGGATTGGTATTGTTGTAAAATATACTATTCTTAACAACCTTGTATGCTCTAGCCTCATCTCCAAGCCCAGAAAGACTATTACTAATATCTAAACTGTAAGTATCATTTTCATTATTCTGAAGCCATCTA
>Ga0255766_10001115_pt1 | contig 24793 bp, 19 predicted proteins | sample 071ome_23_FD_179966 | JGI IMG/M metagenome (GOLD analysis project Ga0255766, IMG submission 179966) | Coastal salt marsh microbial communities from the Groves Creek Marsh, Skidaway Island, Georgia - 071403BT metaG (version 2) | ecosystem: Environmental > Aquatic > Marine > Intertidal zone >... | reverse complement strand
TATTTATCTTTAATTCTTTTTTTTTTATTTATTTTTGAATTTTTATTATTTTTCTTTATTATATTTTTTTTATATACATTATTTATATTTATTATTTTCATTTTATTAATTAATTAATTTGTAAATTTTAATTAATTAATAAAAAAATCAAATTTTAATAATTAACAAATATAATTAACAAATATAATAATAGATGAATTTTAATAAATAAATAAATTAAAAAATTAATAAATTAGTTTATAAATCTTTTAATTTTTTTATATCATCTTTTGTTAAACATTGATCATCTATACATAATTCTTTTCCTTTATCTATTTTAATACCAGATTTTATTTGAACTGGATTTTTTGAATTAATTACTGTTGTATTTGTTTCATTCCATGGTCTTGTACCACCTATATAAATATTTTTATTTCTATTACCAGGTCTAATAAAAGTATGATTATTAGTATTAGGTAAATAAGAACACAATCTTCCACGACCTCTACCACATAATATATTACTATTATTTTCTGCTCTTAAATATTTAGCGTGTGTTAAATAAATATTTCTATTATTTTTACCAGGTCTAATATAAGTATGATTATTAGTATTAGGTAAATAAGAACACAATCTTCCACTACCTCTACCACATAATATATTACTATTATTTTCTGCTCTTAAATGTTTAGCGTGTGTTAAATAAATATTTCTATTATTTTTACCAGGTCTAATATAAGTATCATTACTTTTATATGGTAAATAAGAACATAATCCACCCTCACCACATAATATATTATTTTTATTTTTTGCTCTAAATTCATTTGCGTGTGTTATATAAATATTATTAGTATTTCTTTTACCTGGTCTAATATATGTATTTTTATTTTTATATGGAAAATAAGAACACATTCTTCCTGTACCTGTACCACATAATCTAGTATTTTTACCATCTATATGAACAATAGCACCAGTACCATCTTTTTTAGATATTTTTAAATCACCAGGTATACTTAAACCATCGTATGGAGTTCCATCACCTGATAATTTATCTGCAAATTCAGATTCTAATAATTTACTATTATTTAATGTTGTTTCTGTAGGTTCTGGCATAGGTATATTTCCTGTGTCTATTATTTCTGGAATATCTTCTAATTCTGGCTCTTCTAATTCTGGCTCTGTTAAAGGTGTATCTAAAGGTGTTTCATCTTCAGAAAAATTTTCTATTTTTTTATAATTACCAAATGAATCTATAGGATTAGGATAACAACTAAAATTAGTATCTTTTAATGTTTGTGATACATCTGGATTATTACAACATATTCTATTTGTATTTTTTCTTATGTCATCTAAACTTTCTAACTCAGATTCAGACAATTTTGTATTATCGGAATCGGATTTTCTTACCTTATTACTACCAACATTACAAATACTTGTTGCATAAATATAATTAGTTAAATTATTTAAACCTTCTGTTTGTATATTAAATCCTTGTACAGCACTTTCTATATCATTATTTATTTTAGTATTTAATATTTCTACATTATTATTTATTTTAGTATTTAATATTTCTTTATTATTATTTATTAATTCTCTTTTTTTCATTTGATCATAAATTACTATTTTTTTGAATAAATCAATGTCATTATACATTTTTGCTAATGAATAACCAATTATTACTAAACTTATAATTATAATTATTATAAATAAATATTGTAACATATTTTATTTATTTAAATATTTATTTATTTATTAAAAAAAATTAATAATATCATAATAATACTTGACTACTTGTACTTATAGTTTCTGTTAATTATTCTACGGAATCAGGTTTTAATTTTTTACAAACTTCTGTGCCGGCTTCATTATTAGTACAAAAATTAATATTGCTAATATCATACATTAATTTTAAATCACCATCTCTTGTAATATCTATTTTATCCATTATTTCTTTAATTTTAACTAAATTTTCAACATTATTATAATGATTATAAATTTCATTTATCTTTGAATCAGATAGTAAACTATTTAAATTTTCTTTTTTATTTTTATTATCCTCTATTAAATCATTAATTTGATTCAATTTATCTCTTAAATCCATTTGTGAATTATCCGAATCTTCATAAGATTCTACTACTGGACCTTCTACACTACTTTCTGAATCAATTACATTTTCTTTATAATTAGTTAATTGTTCATTTAAATAAGTTAATAAATTATTTTTTTCTTCTTCTGTTGTTGAGTTATTCATTATATCTGTTATTTGATTAAGAATATTATTAAAATATAATTGATTATTATATACTTGATTTAATGTAACACCAAGATTTTCTTCTTTTTTATCGTGCACTACTTTAATCTTATTTATATCATTATTAATTTTAAATAATACCATAAATATTACTATTATCATTATTAAATTCAATAAACTTATAATATTCATTTTTATTTTATATATACATTTAAATATATATATATACAAAAAAATTAAAAATATAAAAATAAAAAAAATTTTATATAAAATTTTCAAAACGACAAATAGGACAATTATATTTATGATTTGTTATCCAATTAGATACACCTGGACAATCAATATTTAAATTACAATCTGTTTTCCAATGAAAATTATGATTACAACTAGTATTAATTATTATATCATTATCTTTAAATTTATTACTACATATTATACATTCATCTTGTGATAAAATTTTTTTATAATCTTCTTTTTTGTATAAATTTCTTAATTTTTTTTTTTCTAATTGTTCTCTATCAGACCATTTGAAAAATATAATACCTATTGTATTTTTTAATAAATTCTTATCATAAAAACCTGTTGTTCTTATTCTTTTACATATATTTTTTTTACTTTTATACATTTCAGTCAATATATAATCATCCATTAAATAATCATCTAATACCATATTGTAACATATATTAATATTTTCTAAATGATTCTTAATATAATAATCTTTTTGTACTAATGAAAATGTTTTATTACAAATCCTATTTATTAATTTTATATCATTCTTTGCTATAACTATATTATTAGTTATATTTGATGATGTACTTGCTTCATCATTATTATTTAATATTAAATGTGAACTGGTTAATTGATTATTGTTTAAATTATTATTGTAATTTAAAATATTTTTAAAAAAATATAAATTATCTTTATAATAATATATAAAATTAAAATCTATATTATTTGTTAATAAATTTAAATTATTAATAAAATGTTTATTTGAGATTGCATTTGATATTATATTTAAATTGATAATTTTATTGAAAAATGAAAATTGATATATTACAAATTTATTTACAATATCATTCTTTATATAATATCTATGAAATTTAAATAAATTAAATATATCACTAATTAAAAAATTTGTAAAACACGATATTATATTTTTATTATCAAAAATTATATTAATATCATTTATATCATTTAAAATTTTTTTATCCAATTCAAAATATTTTTTTATATTATCTTTATTTATATTAAAAATCTTATTCTTTTTAAAATTATTATTTATTAAAAACAAATTTATTATTAAATCACCAAATATTATACCATTATAACAATTTATTAATTTAATCAATCTAATGATTCTATCTAAAAAATCATCCAAATCATCAATATTATTTAACTTATACATAATTACAAATCTTATTATTATTTTTTTCTTATTACTTAAATTTATTAATTATTATTTTAAATTTATTTTTTAAATTTATTTTAAAAATAAAACTGTTAAATTATGATTATAATTTAAATTTTAAGAACATAAAAAGGAATTAACATAACAAACATACCAATATTAAATATCAAATCATCTAATGCTCTTACTGCTCTAAGACCATCATCTTTATACAAAAAATATTTTTTTCTATACATTATATTAGATATTACATAAACAATTGTAAATAATACTATCAATGATATAAAATATTGTTTTATAAATTTCGCTATTAATGATGAACCATCAGGTGATTCCTGTGTACTTATCATATAAATTAATAAAATTATAATTAATGATAAAAAGAAATCAATTAATACAAATAAAAATAATTGATATGTAAGAGATGGTGGTTCTTCTCCTCTTAATAATACTTTTTCTGTATAAATTTGACTCATTATATTACTTGCAACTCTTGAACTCAAATATAAAACACCTATACGAATTAATATTGCAACATATATTATTATATCTTGATTATTTGAAATAATATTATTTGTAATTAATTTTGTTCTATTTGTAGCATTTGAAATCTGACCACTTATATTCATAGTACTTGACATTATTTATAATATATTTATATTTAAAATTAAAAACATTTTTATAAAAATTAATTAAATTTAATATATTATTAGGAAGATAGAGAATTTGAAGAAGGTGGTTCACCTCCTCCTCCACCTTCATCAACTCCTTCACCTCCACCTTCACCTCCATCTCCTCCACCTCCTCCACCTCCTTCTCCTTCTTCTCCTCCATCTTCTCCACCTCCTTCTCCTCCATCTTCTCCACCTCCTCCTTCACCTTCATTACCTTCATTACCTACATCTCCTCCACCTTCATCACCATCACCTCCACCTTCTACATTTTTATTTTCAGGTGGAGGGTTTACCATAGAACGACCATCCTTTTTTTTATATTTATTAAGATGATTAATTAAATTTTGAAACGACTTAAATATATAAAATACACATAAAATACCAAATATAACCATTATTACATTGAGAATAATTGATAATTTAGAAATTAAATCTATTAAAGATGAAATGAAACCTATATTAGTAATTTTATTATTGTATTTTTTAAAAATTCCATAATTTATTATTTCTTCAAACATAAAAATAAAATCATTTAAACCTATAATTATACTAATTATTGCTATAATAAAAAACATAATAACTGTAATTATAACAATTGAAATTACTAATGCAATTATTAATGATAATAATATTATATATTTAAAACTTAAATTTTCTTCAAAAATTTGTGTATTTTGTGTTTTCATAATATGTTTATAAAATTTATTAATTCCAACTACTAAGGCAAGTATTAATAAAAATACACCAAATAAAAATCCTAAAAGTGTAAATTGTTTTTGATTGAATAATTTGCTAAAATTTTTTCCTAAATAATTAAAAAATTTAGATGTTAAATAAAAATTTTCATTTTCATTATTATATTTTAATTCTAATTCAAAATCTATTAATAATTTTTTTAATATATCTAAATTAATTTTTAAGGTATATAATATAAATATTATAAATATAAGATTAAATAATGGTAATGTATTCTCATAATTACCAATTTTTTCAAATTGTTTTAGAGAAGCGCACGAAAATGATAATTTTCCTAAAAATTTTGCTGCTTCATTATTAGTAAACATTTTATTCATCACTATAGGATTATTTAATTGAGAATTCTTCATTAAATTTTTTATATTAGATTTATATAATCCAAAATTTTTTGTTAGATTTGAAAAACCTATCTTACTAGACATATTTATAATATTTATTTTTAATAATATTATTAATAATAAAAATTATTTAATTAACATTTTAAAAAATATAATATTAATTATTAAATTATTATAAATATAGTATAAAATATATAAAATAAAAAATTTAAAATAATTAGTAATTCATAATTATTAAATAAATTATTTAAAAATACATTTGCTTCATACTCATTTATATTTTTATTTTTATTTAATTTTAATATTAAAAAAATATAAATAAATGCTATATTTAATAAAATTAAAATTTTAAAATTTAAATTTGGAGTTTTATACATAAAATATATAAGTGCTATTACCGAAACTAAAGTTAAACTCCAATATAATATGTAAATATTATTTTGTTTTTCTTTAGAAATTAAATAAATTAAATAATATATATAACATAAATGTCCAAATAATATTGTTATTGATAAAATAATATAATTATTAAAAATTTTATTAGATAATATAAAATTATTTAAATTATTATCATTATTATATTTATTTTTAATAAATATATAATTTAAATAACTTATAATTATTAATATAAAATATAATATAAGATTTTTTATAATTTTTGGTAAAAGTTCTATTTTAATTTCTTCCTCAGGTTCATTTGGAATATCACAAGTGTAAGAAGTATTAGAAGTTGTCATTATTTTATTTCAATTAATATTATTTAAAATTAATTAGAATTAAAAATTAAAATAAAAAATGAATTTAAATACTAATCATCCATTAAATAATAGAATAATAAAATTAGAAAATTTACAAGACAATATTTGTAATTCTGTTATTCAAATTAATGATAGAATAGAAACATTAGAAAAACAAATATTAAATAATCATCAAACTATCAATTTTGTTTTAAAAACTCTTCAAGATGATGTACAAAAATTAAAAGAATCACAAAATACAATCAATCAATCATTACAAAATCAAATCAAACACAAAACAAAAAATCAAACTATTAATCAAACAAAAAATCAAAAATCAAAAGTAAATCAACAACAATATTCACAACAATACTCTCAATATGATGACACCTCAAGCAGTGATGATGATTATTACCAAGAACCACAACAACAACATAATTTAAAAAATAATAACTATAACAGAAGAAATGTTTTTTAAATTAAATAAAAAAATTAATTAAACAAAATTAATTAAATAAATTAATTAATTAAATTAATTAAATAAATTAATTAAATAAATTAATTAAATAAATTAATTAAATAAATTAATTAAAAAAAGTTTTCAGGACAAATTAATTCTTCAATATTATTTTTCATATAATTTAAAATATTTGGTTTAAGTTCTTTATTAAAAATACAAACTTCTTTAAGTTTTTTATTATGAAATATAAAATTAAAATTGAGATTTTTATTTCTATTATAACCTAAATTAATTATTTTTAAATTATTCATATTTTTAAAAGCATTATCTGTTATATTTTGATTATGTGTTAAAACAACTTTTTCTAATTTTAATTTATTTTTTATTCCATTGTCTGTTATATTTTTATTAAATGTTAAATCTAAATTAATTAAATTATTTAAATTAATAATAGCATTATCAGTTATTAATTTATTTTTTGGTAAAATTAAATCAGTTAAATTTTTTAAATATTTTATATCATTATCACGTAATTCACGATTTTCTATTAAATTTAATATTTTTAAATTACAAAAAAAATTTAAATTTTTTATTTTATTTTTTTTTAAATTATAAAAATGATTATAATCATATAAATGTCTTATATCTAAATGTTTTATAAAATTATTATTATATTCTTTATTTATTAATTCTTTATATTTATTTAAATCTTCTAATTCAAAATATATATATTTTAAATCAAAATTATAATGGTCTAATACATCACTTATATTTTTTTTATTAAATTTCAATAAATGCAATATCCTTATTAACAATTTTGAATTTATCTTATCATTTAATAAAAAATTATTTATAAAAAATATTAACAAATTATAATCTATATCATATATCATATCTAATTTAATTAATTAATTAATTTATCTAATTAAATTATCTAATTTAATTAATTAATTTTTTTATTAATTAATTAATAAAATAAAATGTTAAATATTTTTAATAAATTATTTTGAATTAACTTTTAAAGTCCATATAACAAAAACAATAATCAATGGAACTAATATTCTAAGATAATGTTCATTTTTTTGAGAAACATCATTAGTTGTTAAATATCTATTAATATTATATCTTATTAAATCGTGTAATGACAATGCTAAGACACCTACAAGAGATAATGTAATCCATTTCATAACATCTTTTCTTTTTTTAGTATATTTTTCCATTATACTATCTGAATTTTTTGATTTACTTAATTCATTCTTCAATTCATTTATTTTTTTTTGTTTATTAATTTCATTCTGTATTTTTTGGATAGCATCATTATTATCTGGATTTTCATTAGAATTTACTTGATTATTAGAAGTGTTATTCATAGGATTTAACTGATTCGCATTTACATTCATCATAAAACCATCATTATAATTCTGAACAGCAGGTGTTGTATTTTGAGGACTAGGAGGCATTTGATTTGATGGAGCATTTGAATTTAAACTACCGAAAACATCACTTATATCTGCCATTTTATATTTATTTATATTTTTAATAATTTAATTAATAATTTAATTAATTATTTAATTAATAATTTAATTAATTATTAAATGATAAGATATTTAACTAAACTTGGTCTAAGATAAAATATATCATTATTTGAATTCATACGTCTTAATAAATATTGATAAATTAAACATAAGTTTTCTTTTTTATAATACACATTATCATTTAATAATTTTTTATCAATGTTATTAATATAATCTTTTAAAATATTTATTTTGATAGTTGATGTTCTTATACAATCTGTTCCTCTTACACTTTTTTTCTCCTTCTTTTTATTCAAATCAACTATTTTAAAACTAATATTATTATTTTTTAATATATCTACAAAACCTAACACATTTATATCACTTTTTTTCAATTCTTTAATATATTTAGTATAATTATTCTTTAATTCATTGTTTTTTAATGGTGCACATTCTTCTAATTTATTATTTTCTAAACAAACAAATATATCACTATAATAATTATAAAAAGCCTCCATATTATCATTCTCATCATAACTTATTAATTTAACTTTATTTAATGATTTTTTTATGTTCTTACTAATTTTCTTGTTTAAAATATTTTTAGCAACAAATAAATACAATTTTAATAAATCTCTTTCATTTAAATTATCTATTACTATATCCCATATAATTTGTACATAAGATTTATTTTCTTTTTCCTTAAAATCATTACTTTTATTAATAAATATTATCTTTAAAAATTTATCTAATGTATCATAAGATTTTTTTAATTTTTCAACTAATTCAACAGATTTTTGTTTTAATTTGTTTTCAATTTCTTTTTCAGACATTTTTTTTGTTGATAAGCTATCATTAACATTTTCTTTAACTAAATCATTTAAACTTGTTATGTTTAAAGAATTAGGCATAATTTTTTTACTATCTTTTTTTTCATTTAATAAAATTTTTTCATCATCAATATCATTTGGTTGAAATATATATTCATTACCTTTTTTAATTAAATATCCAGTTCTTTTTTTTTCTGTTATATTTTTATTTTTACTATTTAGTGTATCTTTATTTACATTTAACTCTTTTCTTTGAAATAATGTTTTGTTTTTAACTAAATCTTCTAAGGCATAAAATAATATTTTTTCATCTATAATAACTTCTTCCAAATTTTTTTCTATTTCTTCTAATTTAAAATGATTTTTAGAATTTTTAAAATAAAATAATTTAATATGTTCTTGTAATGTTTTAATATCATTTTCTAAAATATTTTTATTAAATGTTTTTTCATCTAATTCATCTTTCTCCAAATTTATATTACATTTTATATTACAATCCATATAATCACATATTTTACTATTATTTTTATCACTTATATCAAAATTCTCAATAATTCTTTTATTTAATCTAGTATCAGGTATTTGAATTGTTTTTTTAATGTTTTTAAAACTTAAAATATCTTCATTTAATTTACAATCTACACTATTTTCTTTTATAATTCTTTCAATCATTGATATTTTTGTTTGTTTGTTTTCAGATATACGATACATTCTAAAATCAATTGTTTCAATATCTTTTAATTCATCTATATTCATATTAACATAATTAAAAATTAAACAATTTCGCTTTTTCTCGTCTAAATCAAAATGAGAAAAATTACGCACACTTCTGCCATAAATTTGTTCTAATCTGTTTACATTAAACCAAGGGTCAAATATATGTGTTTGTCTAACTCCTTTTAAATCAATACCTTCTGAACCACTTTCTGTTATTAAAATGAATTTTATTTTTTCACCATTTGTGTTATCTTTTGAATTAAATTTATCAATATTTTTTAATTTATTTTTTGATAATGAATTATTACCACTTATAACTATGTATGAACCCATATTTTTTGTTTTCTCTAAAATATTTTTCAATGAAGAATTATCTGTTTTCTTCTCTAAATTACTTTTATTTAAAATATTATCATCAGTATTATTAATACCTAAATGTTCTAAACACATACAAATTGGTATTATACCTGAATACAAATATCTTGAATAAATTAATACTTTACCATCTGAATTGATTGCATTATCAATTAATAATTTCATTTTGTTAGAGAAAAACGAAATATTATTATAATTTAAAATTTCTCCAAAAGAATTTAAAATATTATCACGATATTTAAAAGAAAATTTTGATTCATCTTTTTTAAATATTTTATTAAAACCTTTTTCACCATAACAATCTTTAACATCATAATCATCTTTAACTTCAATATTACCTTCATTAAAATCAAAAACACTTAAAGAAGGATAAATAAAATTAGATATTTGTATTTTTTGTTGAAAATCAGTAGAATCTTCATTGTTGTTATTTGATTTAATATTTGAATAAATGGAATGTTGTAAAGATGTTAATTTAGTTTTAACTAAATCTAAATATTTAATTTGTTCATTATCAGGAATAGATTGATTAAAAATATCTTTATTAGGATATTTATTTTTTTTTAATAATTTAGAATAATTATATATTTTAGGAGATAAGCGAACAGGGAATGTATATGGATTTTCACCTCTCATATAACTAATATTTTTGTTTGAAATTTTTTTTAATATTTTTATAAAATCTTTATTTAAATTATCATTGTTATTAAATATTTTTATCTTGTCTTTGTCTTCTTCTAAATTATTAAACAAACTTTTCTTGTTTTCACTCAATTCTATTAAATTCATTATAAATTTAATTTCTTCATAAGAGTTAAACATAGGTGTAGCAGTTAATAATACCAACACGTGGTTTTGCAACAATGACAATATTTTTTGAAAAAATTTTGTTACATCTTTACCTTGTTTTTCAGTATTAATTAAACGCATATTATGAACTTCATCAACAATAATAACTCTATCATCAAAATAATTAATTAATTTTTTATTAAAATCAGTAGGATTAGTGTATTTTTTTTTAATTTTTTTAACTAAATTGGCGAATTCTTGATAACCTAAGAATTCATATTCGTCTTCTATTAATTTTTTAACATTTATATTTAATTTATTAGTACTACTTTTTTGATTATCTACAATTTTATTTAAATAATAATTTCCTAAACATTGTTTCATATCAATAAAATTATTATCACTATTATATTTTGCAATATCAAATAATTGTTTAATATAATTGCCTTTTAATTGAGAAGGTAAAATAACAAGAGTTTTTTTATTGTATATTTTTTTAAAATTTTGTGAGATTTGTATAGAAGAACAAGTTTTACCTACACCTACACCGTGAAATAAAAGAAGAGTTCTATAAGGTGTTTCAGGTGATAAAAATTTTTTAATAAATTTTTGATTTTTAGATAATTCAAAAAAATCATTGTTAATTTTTAAAAAATCATCTTTATTATATTTACTTATCGCAAATTCTTTTTTATTCATCAATTTATTCAAAAAATTATCATCGTTTTTGTCTGGATATTTATTAAATAAATTATTGTCTTTAATATCAATATTCTCTTTATTATCACGCAAAATTTTCTTAAAATTATCTAAATGATTTTTTAATTTTAAAATATTCTTTTCATCTTCTTCTGTGTTTATTAAATCAATTATTTCCTCTATAATGATTTCTAATTTTTTTAAATTTTGGTCTTTATTAATATCATATCTTGATATTTTTTTTTCAATATTATCCATATTTTATTAATATGAATATTTATAAAAATTATTATACTTTATTATATTAATGAAAAAATTTTTTTGAATATATATATTTCATAGAGTTTATTTCTTAAATACTTTCCACCATATTTTATTGAAATCCGCAAGCACGTTCAGCGATGCCGTTTTGAAATTGATAACCCTGTGATTTCAAAAATTCTTTCTGTTTAAGTGGATCACGTGTAGGTTCTCCACCCCAGGTCCAGGTTGGTACAATATGATTTGGATTCTGAATATTGTTTTTTAAACATTTTATCATTGGAGTAAATTGTAAATCTAATGTGTTTACTTCACTTATTGTATCACATCTTTTCAAACCATAATCATTTCCTCTTTTCAAACGATTCTCTATCATATTAACCTCATCTTCACAATCACCATTTACACCACATTTTCTGTATTTCTGATTCAATACCTTTGAATCTGTCAATTCACCACCATTTCTTAACCTCGAATCTATATCCACATTACAAGCATCTGTGTATCCATAACCATTATTTACTACCATATTATTACACTCCGCTACTCCCATGTAATTCTTATCACTACAATCTACACGAGGATTATACAAATGATATTCATCTATCTTTATGTTTTGACGCTCGTTTGCTGCTAATGCACAATCGTCTAATCCTACACGATTATCTAAATGAACATTTCTATTAGAACAACTCATTATTTATAATATAATAATAAATTTATTTAACTCTTTTTATTTATTTATTTAATTAATTATTTAATTAATTTTTTATAAAAATAATTTATTTATCTAATTCATTTTTTATTATTAATTATTTAATTAATTTAATTAATTATATTGATTACCTATTACTTCACTAACATTTTCATAACAAGCTTCATAATTACCTGATTTACAATTAGGCCTTTGATATAACCATTTTGCAAATGCTGTCTGGTCTGGTACTAAATCTGTATTAGGTACTGTATAAAATTGTCTATCACTAGCATGATTCATAAATATATCATCAGCAGAACGATACAATTTATCATTAAATTTTTCTTTCATACTTTTTTTAACATAATCATTCTCTATATCACACGCTTCTTTATCTCTAACTTCATCATATTCTGCTAATAAATTTCTATTCATAAAAGGATTATTAACTGTTGGCTTCTTACACACTTTTCCTGTTTTCTTTGATTTTGATAATTCATTCTTAATATAATATACCTCTTTCTTTTCTTTTTCTTTTTTATCTGTAGAATACATCACATATGTTACCATTAATACACCCAATAATAAATAAAATAATTTATAATTATTTCTAAATAATATTAATATAATTGTTAAATAAATAGTAAAACGAATAATACTGTTTATTTGTTCAATATAAGACATATCAGATGTTGGAAAAAATTTTAAAAAATTATCTTTTGTAATTAAACCTTGTATATCTTCAAACCATATCTTTTCTTCACTCATTATTATTTTTTTAATATATTAAAATTTATTATATTTTTTTTCATTTTTTATTTAATTCTTTTCATTAAGTTTTTTTTGTAATCTTTTTCTCATTTTTCCTTCTCTACTATTTGGATTATTTTGATTTACACCACTTGAACCACCCATCGCATTCTGCATCTGTTGAATATCATTCATATTCAGATTTTTCGATAAATTTTTAAATATATCACCCATATTTCCCATATTATTCATCATATTACTCATCATATCATCACTACCTTCATTACCAGACGATTCATTTGATGTATTAGAATTTAAATTACTAAACATCTCCGAAAATAATGGATTATTTCCTATATCATTTTGTAAACCACCCATCAATGAAAAAGCATCTTTTATTAAATCTTCCTGATTTAACTCACCCGAACTCATCTTGTTTGTTATTGTATTACCTACCTGATTTATTATATCTCCCATAAAATTACTATTCTGTAATATATCCAATGGATTTTTTATATTTTTTATATTCTCTTCATCTATACCACTCAAGTCTATACTCTCACTTATCTCTTTCGCTAATTTACCTATCTTACTTTCCTCTAATATACTATTTACCTTTTCATTTTGTGTATTGTCTATACTTATTCCCAATAATGATATATTATGTATTATGTTTTCTACTATATCATCCATTATACCCTCTTCAGGTTCTTTTGAATTTTCAACTCTATTTATTACCTTTAAACAATACACCAGTAAATCATCTAACCCTTTCTGTAAAACAGCATACTCCATCTCTGGTGTTATCTCTTCATCACTCTCCTTTTCATCATTATCTTCTTCATCATTATTATTTTCTTCATTGTTATCTTCTTCATTATTATCTTCATCTTCTTCTAAAATATCTTCAACATCTTTTTCAATATCTTCTTTTCTCTTTTGTTTTTCTTCTCTTTCTTTTTTATTTATTAAAAAATCTTCTTTTAACATAACTGATTCATTGTATAAATTAGATAATAAAAAGAATGTATTAAAATACATTAACAATTTATCTTTATCATCACTATAAAACCCATTCAATCTTTTTAATGTAATATTCTTAAATATCTTCATATCTAATAATTCTTCTTTATCTAATAATTTTAATAAATCCTCTTTATTATCATATTTTTTAATAAATAATTCTGTATTAACATTATTACCTAAATAACTCATAAATTCATTAACATATTTAGAATTTGATTTATCAATCATTTTATAATTTTTCTTAATTGCTATTTTCAAATAATCATCTTTTTTAATTTCTTTAAAAAATTGGATTAAATATTTATTAAAAACATAAACAATTTTATTTTCAATATCCATTTATTATTAATTAAAATCACGAAACTTATTTTCTAAATTTTAACGAGGATTTATTTTTCTAATTTACCTAATAACTTAATATCTTCTCTGTTTTTCAATTTATCTTCATAATTTTTATCTATATGCCATCTAGCAATATTTTTCCAAGTCGCAACTATATCATGCTTGTAATCTTTCAATTTTAATATACTATTTCCACCTGGATGATTCTTTACAAAATCAGTTAAATTATATACATCATTATTATAATATCCCCATAAATCATCTATTTTATTATGTTTTTCTATTTCTTCTAATCTATATTTTTTATTATTACCACCACCTCTTTTTATATTATTCATAATATCTAATACATCATCACTCATTTCTAATGCACCCTCTATCCACGCTTGTTTTTTACTAAAATTCTCATTACATACATAAATATTTTCAAAAGGATTTATTAATTCTTTATAAATTTTATCACTGTCTTTGTTTATTTTCCAATAACCTGCTGCACAATGCCAATAATGATCATATATCTTTTCTGGTTTCTTTAATTCTACTTCTGGATATAACTTTAATATTTGATTATGTATATAATCTATAAATTTATCTTCAGACATATCTGTTCTATTTTTTAACATTCTATTCGCATATTTACCATCTGTATAACTTATCATTATCAATCCATTCTTAATATCATATGGTATGATAAATTTAATGTCTAAATTTGTTGTCGTCTTATTAATATTACTAAACCAAATATCATCTTTTTTGTATTTAAAATATAACCTATACAATGGTTTACATACAATCGAATTAAAATTTTTATTAAATTTATTTAAATTTTTTTTATCAAAATTATTAAAACTTATCTGTTTTAAACCATGGTGATTTATTGCTAATATTATTTTTTTACATTTAATTTCATTATTTATTAAATATAATGATTCTTTTGTCAATTCTATATTATTTACAAAATAATTTAATTTAAATTCAATTTTTGATTTGTTTTTATTAAATAATTTTTTTGTAATCTGAGATAAACCTCCATTTAATAAATAATAATCTATATTTGTATTAAATTCTTTTTCAAATAATTCTAAACTATTATAAGCATTCATATGAGCATATTCAGAATAATAATTAAATATATTTTCAAAATAATCTGTAATTCCTTTATAATCTTTCTCTAAATATTTTTTTAATAAACTTTTTATTGTATGTTTTTGTAATTCTTCTTTTGATAAATCTTTTGTTTTTTTAATTAATAATTCAATAATTTTATCAATATTATTAAATTCTTTTTTTAAATTATTATTTAAATTTTGTGGATAAGATTTATATTCTGTTTTATTATCTATTTTTATAAATTTATTTTCTAATTTTAATGTTTTTATTAAATTTATTAATTTATTATGATAATTATTAAATCTTGCTGCACCTGCTTCGTACATTAATCCATTTTTTTTTATAGTTTGAATTCTACCTCCTATATTATTATCTTTTTCCAATAATAATATTTTTTCTTTCTTATTTAATTTATCACATAGATTTAAACCACTTATTCCAGAACCTATTATAACAATATCATAAATCATTTATTTATTTTTATTTATTATTAAAAATTAAAAAATATATATGTATTTTAAATTTAAAATTTATTATAATAATTTATATAAAATATAATGTATCAATTAAAAGATTATAACAAAAATTATAAATATGTTATTTTAGATAAATCTATTAAAAATTTATTTATTGCTAGTATATTATTAGGTATAAACAATAATACTTTTAATAATGACAACAAAAAATTAAACAAATCTATAAAAGAATACAATATTAAATTAAATAATTTAATAAAAGAAAAATTAAATAATAATGAAAATTTTAAAAAATTTAAAAAATCTCATTTGAAAATTCTTGAAGAATTAATTAAATTAAATATAATTATTTATGATAATATTGATAACAAAATTATTTATAAAAATAATAAATACAACAAAAACATTGTTTTATTAAAAGAAAAATCAAATTACTTGCTTTTATTAAAACACGAAAATAATAAAAAAATAACAAAATTATCAAATAAATCTATAAATGAATCTTTACCTATAATACGTAATAATAAACAAGAAACCAAAGAAGAAAACAATCAAAAAAACAAAAAAACTAAAGAAGAAATTAAAGAAGAAATTGAAAAAGAAATTAAAGAAGAAATTAAAGAAGAAATTGAAGAACAAAAAGGTGGAGGTGATGATGAAAAAATAATAGAGGATTTAATAGATGATTGTTTAATTAATAAATTATCAGAATATCATTCTAATCAAATATATGAAGAAGTTCATAAATATATAAATAGTATTTTAGATGATTCATTAAGTATTCAACAAAATTTAAATAAAATAAATAATAATAAAATAAATGAAATAACAAATTTAATATTAAATGATAAAAATTATAAATTTTTAAAAAATGATAAGATTAATGATAACATTATTGATAATCTTATATTTAATATTTCAATGAATTTAATAATAAAATCATATGATAATTCAGATAATTTTATAACTGATAATTTAAATAATTTTATAAGTGATGATTTAGAAAATAACTCTGAATCGGTTAATAAATTATTTACACCAGATACACCTCCACCTTCACCTGAAAGAAAACCTTCACCTGAACAAAATTTACAACCAACATCTATACTAGGTACACCTCCACCTTCACCTGAAAGAAAACCTTCACTTAAAAGAAATCCTTCATCTTCATTTGAAATAAATCCTGAACCAAAAAAAATAAAATCATCGCTGCCGGTAGGGAGCGGTCAGAAAGGGGGTGCTGCTTATAAAGATGATTATAATAAGTTTAAAAAAGAACGATTTGAAACAAATAGTAATAATAAAATATTTAAAAATAATATTAATTCATATAATATAAAAAAATTATTAGAAACTGGTATAGATAATTTTCACGATTTTGGAAAATTAATTCATATAACAAAAGGTCAAGAAGTTAATAAAGGTGATATATTTGATACATTTTCACCACAAAAATTAGACAAAACTTGGTCATATAATGTTTCACAAATGAAATATTTTACAACATATTTATTAGAATTATTTTTTGAAACTTTTAATAATAAAATAGTTGAAAAGATAAACAATAAATATCCTACTTTAAATAATGCAAATGCATTTAATATTGAAATTCCATTTAAACCAAGAATTTCACAAAAAAAAAATATAACAAAAAATTATCAACCATTTTCTGAAGGCTGGGAAAAAAATGCTACTAATTACTATATATATGGAAATACTGAAAAAAAACAAAGAACCCAAAATTTTTTTAGAAATAGTCAAAATAAAACAATTATAATTTTTCAAGATTCACAAGGTGCTACTGAATCTGTCTTATCACATATTGGTAATGTATTAATGAGACCTGGTTCATTTTATTCTAGTCTTGATAATGTAACAGAAATTACTAAAGGAAACATTATTGATTATTTACGAAGTTTACAAAGTAATGATACTCCACTAGATGAAGAAGATGAAGAATCTATTAATATAAATTATAAAGTTTTAATGTATAATCAATTAAAAAAACAAATTTTAGAAAGAGTTGGTACAGAAATATTAGCAACAACTGAAAAATCGTGGCATATGGAAACACCAGCATCTGCTGTTGATGGTGCAGGTAAAAATTATCTTAATTATAATAATTTTGAAGCAAATATACAAAAAATAAATCAAATATGTAATTTAACTAATAGTAATGGTTATGAATTAAGATTAGAAGAAATTACAATTTCTCAAGATAATTTTATTATTAAAAATAATACTAATGATTCAAATTATCATTTATATAGTTTAATAATAAAAAAAGATGAAAATACAGAAATAGATATATTGAATGAAACCTACAAAGAACATTTTAATAATATCACAAATAGCACGTATCGAATAGATAGTGATAATAATTTAAATAAATCAGGTTTTTATAATATGAATGGAAATATTGATTATAATTTTGATATTAAATTTCAAATTGTGTTAAATAGAAAAACGGTAGATAATGAAGATAGATTATATCCTGTATTATTAATGTTTCACAATTTTACTAATATAAAATATAAAAAGATTTCTCAAAATAAAAGAGGTGAATATACAAATATAAGACTTAACAGAATTAAAGAATTTTATAAAAATTGGACATTTGATGAAAATAAAAATATATTAAATATAATTGATTTAGAAAATTTAAATGATTTAAGAAAATTATCAAATTTAATAAATGACTATTACAAAAATTTACGAGATATTAATAGAAATAAAACCACATATTTTAACTTTAAAGAAAATAATATAATTGAAAATAAATTTAAAAATATATATAATATATTAGAGTGTTGGACACTTCTAAATTCTAAACAAAATTCGGAAAATCCGAACAAATTTGATTATTGGAATTATGATAATATTAATACAATATTTTTAAGAATTTTATATACTTTAAAAATGATAGGAGACCACGGACAAGTTAACTATATTAAAGCTTTAAAAAAATACGTAACAAATTTTGAAGAAAACGTTTCTGTATTATTTACAACTGGAGATAGTTTATCAAGACTATATGCTTGTGTAAATGAAATTACAAATGTATCAACAGTTACTTCCGATTTTCCATCAGAAGATTACTGTAATTGTACACCAAAAGGAATGGTGTATTATGATACAATTACAGAAACAACAACTTTATTTAATAGTTTAATTAGTTATATTGGTGTTAAAAGATTAAGGACTTAAATAGATTATTAAAATCTATACTTCAAATAGAAATAATCTTTAATAGTTATTTTAGGAATACTAAATATATTGTTGTATTCATAATATATTTTGTTTAAACTTTCATTTAATGATTTATCTTTTTTATAAATATATTGAAATTTAATTTTAATATATATAATATATACAATTAAAAATATTAAATTAATCAAAATATTATTAAAATTTAATATAAAACCTAATTTATTATAAAACAATAATGGTACAATATCTAATATGATAGTGGATGTAAGTTGAATAATAAAAACTTTATAATTTTCAATGCGATTTAAATAATTATCAGATAATATAAAAAAAATTTTAAAAATAATGTAAATAATTGCACCTATATAAAACCATATTGAAGGTGGTATTTTTATTATTTTTATTAAATACATAATAAACCAAATAAAATACCAAAATGATAAATAATTAATCCACGCAGTATAATCTTTTATTTTTTTTATCTCATTCTTTTTATCCATAATATTTTAATTAAATTAATTAAATTAATTAATTAATTAAATCAAAATTAATTAATTAATTAATAAAAAAAAATTTAAAAATAAATTTATTTTAATTTTTTAATTTTTTAATTCATAATATTTTTCAGAAACTTTTAATAAATTACTAAAATATGTCCACACAGTATCTCTATTAGTACTTTCTAAATCTTTCCAATATCCTTTTAATTTATTAATTAATTGGTCATTAATATTATCGTCATCTGCTTCTTTAATAATATTATCATAATTATTTTGCAAAAAGAAATCATCATTTTTTTCTTTAATTTTGTCTGCAAAACCATTTTCATTAATTCCTTTGTAAAATAATTCTAAAGGTTTTTTTTCATCTGCTAATTTTAACAAATTCAATCCATTCTTAAATGCCCTAAAATCTTTGTCTTCTGGAAATATTTTAATTAATTCTAATATAAATTCAGATAATTGTGTATTAAATATATTAATTAATTTATCCATTTTTTATTATTATTTTATTAAAAATCTTTTAAATAAATTATCTAATTAAATTTTTATAATAAATTATCTAATTTAATTTTTATAATAAATTATGGTCTGGTCCATTATTTTTAAATAATTCTTTTAGGTCATTGCTTCTTTCTTGTTGTAAATTATTCATTCTATCACTTAAATTATCATTACTTTCTTTTTTAATATCAGATACATTTAAAGGTTTTGAATTTACCATATCACTAATTAATCCATATTGATTAGATAATACTGTATTATTTTCTTCTTCATTCCAGAATGAATAATTATTACTAATACTACCTCTATCATCAAATACAGGTTCTGGTTCAATATTATTGGTTTTACTATCTTTAATTTTTTTTATATATTCTTCAATTTCATTATCTTCTAATTTAGTTTTAAAGTCTTCTAATAAAATAGTAGGAACTTTTTCAATAATTTTAGGTATTTTAAATTTACCATTTGTTATATTTACAAGTAAAAAATTATCTAATGCATTACATTTTATTATAGATTGGTGTATATCATTTGAATACTTACACAAATTAGAATAAAATAATATTGGTTTTCTTTTTCTATCACTCATATTATATCTTAAAAAATATATATATTAATTTAATTTAAAATTTAACACATTATTAATAAAAATATTCTATAAAAATATTCTATAAAAATATTTAAAAAAATTGATTAATATTTATTATATCAATTATAAAAAATTATAATATAAATCTGTTATAAATAATAAATAATAATAAATAATAAATAATAATAAAATGGTAGAATTTAAAGAATTTAAGAAAACAAATTCTGAGATAGAATTTAAAGTAAAAAATATAGACACATCTATTTTAAATTCAATACGTCGTGTGATTTTATCTGAAATAGAAAATGTTGCATTTGAATTTGAACCTTATAAAACAGAAAATCCTGATGTAAATATTATAAAAAATACAAGTCCTTTACATAATGAATTTATTAAACACCGTTTGAGTTTAATACCTCTTTGTTTTGATGTAGACGAAATTAATGATTTTGATAAAAATAAATACAAGTTTATAATACAAAAATCAAATAATACAAATTCTCTATTAGATGTACACACAGGTGATATTCAAATACATAATGAAAAAGGAAAACCTTATAGCAAAACTTTCAGAGAAAAAATATTTCCAAAAAATCCTATCACAAATGACTATATCTTAATTACTAAATTAAAACCAAATTTAATTAATCAAGACGAAGGAAATGAAATATATATTCAAGCAATAGCAAGTAAAAATATTGCAAAAAATTATAGTGGATATGGAATAGTAAGTACTTGTGTTTATTATAACATAGTAGACGAAGAAAAAGCAGAGAAAAAATTAAAAGAAAAAATAAAAGAATTAAGTGATAAAAAAATTCTAAATACAAAAGACGAAATATCTGAATACAAAAAAGATTTTAGAAATTTAGAAAAACAAAAATATTTTCATAAAAATGATTATGATGAACCTAATTATTTTCATTATACTATTACTTCTGAATGCAGAATACCATCAGAATATTTATTTTTTAAATCTATATTAATTATCAATCAAAAAATAAATAAAATTATTGAATTAATTATAAAAGAAGAAAATAGTTTTAAATATTTAGATAAAACAATTGATATGTATGAATTAAACATAAGTGAAGAAAAACATACAATAGGTAATTTATTACAATCATTAATGTATAATAAATACGTAAGAGAGGAAAGAAAGAATTTAATAAAATTCATAGGTTATAGATGTCCTCATCCATTAGAAAATCATTTATTTATAAGATTACAAATAAATGATGAAAATGAGGATTTTAAAAACAAAACAAATAAAGAAAAAGAAAAATTAATTAATAAAATATTTATTGATGGTTGTGAAGAAATACAAAATGATTTAAATAATATTAACAAAAAATGGATTGAATTTTCAAAAATTAAAAAAGAACTAATTAAAGAATTTAATTAAATAAAAATTATTTAATATATAAAATAAAATTAATAAAATAAAGTATGAGTATATTATTAGAAACAGAAAATTATAAATTTTACAGTAAAGAAACAAAATTTGAAGAAGATATTATTTTAGATAATGAAGATATTATTTATCCAAGTGATACAAAAGAATACAAATTATCTATTATAAAAGAATTACCTACACAATTTGAAAATTACACCGATGAACAACTTAAAAATGAACTTATCCTATTATGTTTAAATAAATGTTCTAAACAAAAATCTACAAATATTATCAATAATTTATTAAAAATTTTTAAAAGTTTTGAACAAATGAAAAGCAATAATATTAAATCTCCCTTCGATTTTACACATTTAATTAATTATAATAAAAATTTAAATATACCTATTTTATTAGCAGAATTAACAACTTATACTGAATTTATTGAAGAAAAAGACGAAATGTTTAATATTGTAAATGATTATATAAAAAAACTTAACAAAATAAATTATTCTAATAAAAATTTAATAGAAAAACAAAAAGAACAATACAATTATTTAAAACCTTTTAAAGAAGTTTATGAAAATAAATTAGAAAATCCATTTAATACAGAAACAAATATTAATGAATTATTATATTATTTTTTATTTAATAATCGTAATATATTAGAAAATAATATATATAATTTTTTAAAAAAAGATTATGATTTTATATTATTAGACAACAAAGAAAAAACAGATAGTAATATATTATTAAATAATATTAAAAACAATAATGTGTCTTTAATAAATAAAAGACAATTAGATAAATTAAATTATAGGTTTTTATCTAACAGAAAACAAAATTTAAACAAAAATGTTAAAAATATTTATGAAGGTGACAAAACTTCTCTATTAGGATTCTATAAAAATTATAACAATTCTAATAATAATTTTGAAATATTTAATTTACAAAAATATTTTGATAATATAGAAGAATTACAAGTTAATAATACTGTTAATTTAGTATTAAATTATACAAATAAAAACAATATAATAAAAGGAAAAATTAAAGAAATAAAAACTTTTGATGAATATGATAAAAATATTGTTCAATTATTTAAATTAAATAATTTAATAATAATAGAATTAGAAAAAGAAATAGAATTATTAAATAAATCTAAAACAAAAATAATAAAATATGATAAAAATATTTATAATAATTTTTATTTGTTTCCAGAAAACGAAGAAATATATATAAAAAAATTTAATAATTTTAAAAATGAAATTATATTATTTCCAACAGATTATATGTTTTTTATACAACAAGAATTAAATAATTTAGATAATAATAAAGATAATTTATCTTCATTAGATTTAGAATTAAATAAAAAAAATATAATAGAAAATTTAATAAAAAATTTTAATAATAATAATTACATAATTAATTTATATAATTATTTATCAAAATTTATTAATTTAGAATCATTAGAATTATTAAAATTAAATGATAATTTATCTATAATAAATCAAGATGATTTTGAAAATATGTTAATAGAACAAGGTTATAATATAAACAATGAAGACGTTACAGAAGAACTTATTAATATTTTAAATAAAAATATTAAAGATTTAAAAAAAGAGTTTGATAAAGAAGAAAAATATCAAGCAAAAGAATTAATAGAAAATAAAATAAATAAAGAAAATAAATTATTAAATAATTTATTGAATTTTAATAAATTAATAAAAGAAAACAAACAAGATTTTGTTTTTAATTTAAATAATAAATTTTTAAGTTATAAAGAATTTAATTCAAAAAACAAATATACTGAGAATAAAGACAATCAACAAATTCATCGTATAAATTATTTATTAAAACAATATGATAATGGTAATATTTTAATTAATCAATATTTAAAAAATGTAATTATTAAAGAATATATTAATTTATTAAAAGATTTTGACATAGATATAAACAAACAATCATTAATAAAAAAAAATAATTCTGCATCAGATATATTAAAATCTTTAGAAGATTTATTAAATGATGAAAATAATAATATACTATCATATAATCTGGATGAATTAATAAAAAATATAGATAAAAATAGTTTAAAAGACATAAATGAGAAATTAATAAAAAATATTAAAAATGAAATAAAAAAATATGTAAGTGAAATAGAGAATTTAGAAAAAGATATAGAAAGACTTAATAAAGAATGTGAAAAATCAGATGAACTTGCAAAAATACATAAGATATTTTATAATGAAGAAGATTTTAATAATAATGAGAAGAATGAATTATACAAAAATAAATTTGTTATTTTATTAGATAAAGAAAACAATACATTTTTAACAAAAAAAAATTTATCAAATACATTTGGAAGTTTGTTTTTGAACAAAAATAAAAAATGGGATTTTATTAAATAT
>Ga0255766_10001107_pt1 | contig 24852 bp, 36 predicted proteins | sample 071ome_23_FD_179966 | JGI IMG/M metagenome (GOLD analysis project Ga0255766, IMG submission 179966) | Coastal salt marsh microbial communities from the Groves Creek Marsh, Skidaway Island, Georgia - 071403BT metaG (version 2) | ecosystem: Environmental > Aquatic > Marine > Intertidal zone >... | reverse complement strand
CTGCGGGAGGTCTTAATGAAGTTATAATTATAGGCACTTCGTGCTCTACGCATGTCTGCATATCTTCAAATAATCTATCATTTGAACCATGACAAATTTGATTTACAGCGAAAGGAGCGACTTTTTTATCAGGATTCTTTTCTTGATAGTCTGCTAATTCGGTTTTGATTCTTTGTATCCACTCACCTAAAACATGTTGAGGTCTTGCATTTAATGCAGGGAAAGAGCCAACTACTCCGGCTTTGCATTGTTCAATTACAAGCTCAGGGCCTGACACTATAAATAATGGTGCACCTATTACAGGTATTGATAATTTGTCCTTAAGTGAATCTGGTATAGACATGTATTTTCTCCAAATATGAAATTTAAAGATTAATATAGCAAAAATTTATGATAATGAATGCACAATTTTTTTCATATTTTTTTGTAAGAGTAAATAAATAATTTACTAAATTTATGATTATAATCTGCTTTTTTTATGAGATTAGTCTATGGCTGTAAATAATATTCGTAACATAGCAATTATTGCTCATGTTGATCATGGTAAAACTACACTCGTTGATAAATTACTTCAACAGTCAGGGACCTTAGACAGAAAAGATATGGATTCAGAAAGAATCATGGATTCAAATGATCAAGAAAAAGAGCGAGGCATTACAATCACAGCAAAGAATACTGCAATAAAATGGAATAATTTCTTAATAAATATTGTTGATACTCCTGGTCATGCTGATTTCGGTGGTGAGGTTGAAAGGGCTCTATCGATGGTGGACTCGGTTTTGCTTTTAGTAGATGCAGTTGATGGTCCAATGCCTCAGACTAGATTTGTTACTCAAAAAGCTTTTGAGAAAGGCCTAAAGCCGATTGTTGTCATTAATAAAATTGATAGGCCCGACTCACGTGCTCATTGGGTGCTTGATCAGGTTTTTGATCTTTTTGATAGATTGGGGGCTACTGATGAACAGCTAGATTTTCCAGTAATATATACCTCTGCAATTGAAGGTATTTCTGGTTTTGAAACTGATGAAATGGAAAATACAATGCATCCTTTATTAGACATGATAATTCAAAAAGTTCCAAGTCCTGATGCAGAGATTGATAGCCCGCTTCAACTCCAAATAAGTGCTCTTGATAGTAATAGTTATGTTGGGGTTATTGGAATTGGAAGAGTTAAAAAAGGGAAAGTAAAGGCAAATGATCAAGTTGTTGTTGTTGACAGAAATGGATCTGAAAGAAAAGCAAAGATACTTCAGGTAATGAGCTATGAAGGCTTAGATAGAGTAGAGATCAAAGAAGGAACAGCGGGAAACATAGTTTGTATTACTGGAATAGATAAATTAAATATATCTGATACTTTATGTGACCCGTCATCAATTGAAAAACTTGAACCCCTTTCAGTAGATGAACCTACTGTATGTATGACATTCCAAGTAAATGATTCTCCTTTTGCTGGCAGAGAAGGCAAATATGTTACATCACGAAATATTAAGGAGAGGCTAGAAAAGGAACTTATCTCAAATGTTGCCCTCAGAGTTGCTCCAGGTGAAAGCCCAGATAAATTTGAGGTTTCAGGTCGGGGTGAATTACATCTTTCAGTTTTAATTGAAACTATGAGAAGAGAGGGATATGAGCTTGCGATTTCAAAACCCAAAGTAGTTAAAAAAGAAATTGAGGGTGATATTTATGAGCCATACGAACAGATAGTTATTGATATTGAAGAGCAGCATCAGGGATCTATTATGGAAGAGCTCGGATCAAGGAAGGCAGAACTAAAAAATATGGAACCAGACGGCAAAGGAAGAGTGAAGCTTGAATTCATTGCTCCATCAAGAGGAATTATTGGTTTTAGGTCTCAGTTCCTTACCTTAACAAGTGGCTCAGGAATTATGACAAGTGTGTTTGACCACTATGGTAAAGCAAAGGTTGGAGATATAGCACAAAGAACAAATGGGGTTATGTATTCTATGATGGCTGGTAAAACTTTGTCCTACGCACTATTTAATTTACAAAATAGAGGTAAATTATTTTTGGGTCATGGCACAGATGTGTACATAGGACAGATAGTCGGTCTTCATTCAAGAGATAATGATCTTCCAGTTAATCCAACCAAAGCAAAGCAATTAACTAATATTAGGGCGGCTGGTAATGACGAAAATCTTATTTTAACCCCACACATTAGACATACGCTTGAGCAGGCACTTGAGTTTATTGAGGATGATGAATTGGTAGAGGTAACACCAGAATCAATCAGGCTTAGAAAAAAAGGCAGAGTTAGAACTTAATCAGCCTAATGAACAAGACATGTCTTCACCACAACATAAAGGTGACTTTATTTTTCCATGTTCATTTGGGCACTTTGAAATCTGTACCTGAGTTCCATCATCTAGTTCGAAAATATCATCTTTAAGGGGCGCGTCACAAATACCACATGTAGCATTAACTGACATACCGCATTGATCACATTCATATGTAGCCATAATCTAATCTCCCGTTGCCTTAAGTATTTCTAACAATAAATTAATCATATCTAAATATAATTTAAAAGCAATTTGGAAGGCATTGTCCTATGTATATTTTATAATGTATCTTCAGCGGTTCTAGCTAAATATCTAACTTTGTGTGACATGAAATCTTTTTCATTAATTTTTTTGAAATTAAATCTGGAGTGAAATTTTAATGAAATTATATTCATTGGCTCTATGTTAACTTCACAGCATATTATTTTTTTTGTTTTCTCATATTGTTTTATTAAATGATTATATAAAGCGGAGCCAACACCTTTCCTTCTATAATTTTTTTTGACAGCAATCCTATCTATATATAGAAATTTTTCATAATTTTTTGAGAAGTACTTGTAGTTTAAAGAAGAATAATTAGAGTTTTCATAAAAACAAATTGCAAAGCCAGCAATTTTTTTATCAATATATGATAAAAATATTTGATCAGATAATTTCAAAAGGTTTATAAAATCATTTAATGTTTTAATGCTCCCAACCTCTGGAATATTAGCTTGATTTAAATTATATATTTTTTTTATTAAATAAATATCATTGAAATCTGAAAAGCTTCTTATCTCAAAATTATGTCTCAAAATTTTTTTATTGGCTCAGCGTCTGGATCCAATTTAGAAAGATAATCTTCTATTGTTTGATGGGTATTCTTGATAAATAATTCTTTAGTAATAGTATAGCTAGGATGCCCCATTTCAGATAACTCTAAAGCTTTTTCCATAACTCTTTCATCTAAGTTCTCTAAGTCAACTATTTCATCAATATAACCTACGTCAATAGCTTGATCTAGGTTATACATTTCAGCGCCTATAATAGCTCTATATTTGTGAGTTTGAGCAACTCTAAATCTAATAAGCTCAAGAATTGGAGTTGGAATTACCATATTGGTTCTCATCTCATTTGCACCAACCATATATCCCCCTTTTACTCCAACTCTGTAATCACAACAACATAATAAAAATGCTCCAAGCGCAATGCCATGACCTGAGCAGGCAGCTATTACCGGTCTTGGAAATGAAAAAATTCTTGATAATAATTTAAATCCTGCCAGGCTCATCTCTTTTATAAGGTTGTTATCCCCAGATTGAATAATTTTAAGATCGAAACCTCCAGAAAAAATCCCATCTCTACCTTTAATAACTAATGACCCTGAATCTGTTGGAATCTTATCTAAACATTCATTAACAGCCTCTATCATGGTTGGCGAAAAGACATTTGCTTTACCATCATCTAAGTTAATAATAGATATATCTTCAGTCTGTGAAAGGGTTGCTGGCTTAATGTCCATATATATAAAAAACTAGTAAATATAAATATATAATATACTAAGAAAATCTAGATTGGTTTAGTATTTTTAAGAAATAGCTTTGTGTAACTACTAGTAAAATACATGAGTTTTGACTATGTACTATGGGTTTTTTAAAAGTTCTCTGGTATTTTTCCAGTAAATTGTTGGTAATAGATTTTTAAATTGTCTAGATCTTGTTGTATATCTTCGCTTGGTACAAAAAATTTATCTAAAACTATTCTTTTGGTTTTAAAATCAAAAGCGGCAACAAAGATCTTTGCGTCTACTGCTTTAGCAATTCTTAAAAAACCAGTCCTCCATCTCTCAGTTTTTGATCGTGTTCCTTCCGGAGCCATTGCTATTAAAGTACCCCTTAATTTTTCTATATTTGCGATAGCCTCTTTCACTAAACCAGATCCTGGTTTATTTTTATTTACAGGAATCCCTCCCATATATTTCAAAAATCTTCCAAGTAAGGGTTTTTTAAATAAAGTATATTTACCAAAATAAGATATCTTTACATCTAAACCGAGTATTGCTGCAAAGCCAAAAATTCCATCCCAATTTGAAGTATGTGGTGCAGCGATTAGTACTAGGTTTTCATTTTCTTTCATCTCAGGAATGGTGCCATCAACCTTCCAACCAAATATTTTTAATAAACATCTAGCTAAAAATTGAATAAAACGAGGCCTGTAAGCTCTGAATACCTGCGGTATTTGACTTGGGGAAACTATTTTATTTTTAGCCATTGTTCTTTAAAGTTTTTTTATCAAATAAATAGTAAATGAAATATAAAAGATAGCATAAAACTATGGCTAATATGTATATATCTATCATATGGTATGGCTCCGGTCTCATCCAATCCATTATTGAGTCACCTTCTGGTTTAAAATTTACGTACCAGTAATTTGCGCCCATCCCGATAAATGCGTTAACAGCATAAATAGCCGCCAATAGAAGCGTTGTTGTAGCTAGAATTCTAAAAGGATCAGATCTCATTACTTTTTGCTTATCAACCTGAAGAGCGTATGAAACCCCAATTAGAATAAAAGAATGCCCAATGTGAGACTGAATATATTCAAAGTATGGAAAACCATATATAACATCTGGGGTTAGTAATGCAAAACCTGCTCCCAAGATTCCCCAAAAAAAAGCAAATAGAAAAAATATTCTTATCTTAGTAAATAGATATACCAATATGCTGTATGCAGAAAAATCACACATATGTAACGGTAATCCTCGCTGCCATGGGTTTTCAAAAATATATGCTGTCTTATAGAAATCTAAACCATCATTTATCATGATTAAACAAAGCAAAGCTATTTTAAAAATGTTTTTTTTAGATTCACTAGAATAAATAAAATATCTTGGTAAATAAATTATTATAAGAATACATATTAGTGTACTGAATATATGAGAGAAGCTTAATAGCTCGAGCTCGCTATACATTGCTAAATACCTTAATTATGGTGATTCAGGTAAATTCTTATAATCTAAGTTTTCGTAAGGGTTCTGATTTGCAATAGAGGCTGGATGAACAACTGAAATAACTACGTCACTTCCATAATCTCCTGAGAAAAAGCCGCCAATAGTATTTGTAGGAGTAAGGTTTATAGTAGCGTACCTTTCATTTTTTGAATAAACCAATGTAATCTCATCACTTACTTTTGATGAAACAAGAACCCAACCAGTTGAAGGTGTTTCATTACCATAAAAAATAAGATTCTCTGCAGGACTATAAGAAGATTCAAGAATTATTCTACCAGATATAGCATCACCAGTTCCAAGAAGTACAGTTGGAACTTTAATTATCTTTGCATCTTCAGGCAGTGGTAGATCTTCTAGCAAGTATGCCATTACCTTTCTTTGGTTTTGTTGATACTCATCAACAAAAATTGCACATGATGAAAAAAGTATAGTTACTAAAAAAATGCTAAATATATTTTTAATATTCATGTCAGAAGTATTACATTTTTTTTTTATATTTTCATCAGAAAATATAAAAATCTATAAAAAATAATTTATCTAGTTCTTTAAAGAAATGTCTATGATACTCCCAACATCTCCTTTAAAAAAACCAACAAATGTATTTTTTGGAACTAAGCTTATAGATATTACTCTATTACTTTTTTCATAGACAAGAACCACCTCCTCGCCAGCTTTTGAAGATACTAACATCCAGCCCGCAATTGGAGCTTGAGTATCATAAAAAATTAGGTTTTCAGCGGGACTATCTTGAGACGTTAATACAATTCTTCCTGAAACATTCTGACCCGTTCCCTGAATTGATGTTGGAGTTTGAATTACTTCAGCATTCTCTGGGATAGGCACATCTCCTAGAAGATAATCAATTACCTTCCTTTGATTTGATTGATATTCGTCAGTTACTAGTGAACACCCTGAAATTGTAAATATAAGGGCTATATAAAAGAGTTTGTTCATATTTCGTAATCTTATATTAATTCCATATTAAAACCAAAGATTTAAATATGGTGTCAAGTTTACTTGACATTTAAGTTACATATACTAATATTATTTTTTATAAAAATTAAAAATGGCAAAAATTACTCAAAAAGGCATGTGGATAAAAATCAGCTCGCTAAAAGGAGCTGATAAAGAAAACTATATAATCAGCAATGTTTGCTTCCTTATTGGAGCTACTGCATGGGGATTTCATTTGGCATCAGTTGGTGCGCTTGGCGGTGAGTATGCCGAAGATGCAACAACAGCTACAGAATTTAATATTGCAAGAATTTGTGTTGTTATTTTTTGGGGAATAGGCATTTATTTTTATTCTAAGTTTTTAGCAACTCAAGATGAGTTATTAAAAAAATATCATTCATATATGGCTGTAGGTGGGTTTTTAGGATTTGTCTTGATTGGCATGATTCTCTCACTCTTATCACCTTACTTTGGCTTTAAACCAACTTTTTATGAATATATATTGGCTTCATTATTTGGAATATTTTTGGCTGCATTCAAATTTCATAGAAAATATCTTAGTGAATGAAAAATAATATTAAAATATATCGACAAAAATTAGGAATAAGTCAAGGCAGTCTTGCGGAATCTCTTAATGTCAGCAGACAAACCATTAACTCAATTGAAAACGGTAAATTTGATCCCTCTCTTACACTTGCAATAAAATTAACTAAGTTCTTTAATGAGCCGGTTGATGCGCTATTTGAATATAAACAATAATTTTATAAATAGACTTCTCCGAACTTATTAGCAGTAAAATCATCCCAATTAATTGTTTCTTGTTTAACAAAACCGGATGAGTTAATTTTTCCATTAAAATACATATCCAAACAACTGCATATTCCAGCAGCAGTAGTTCTTTGAATTGCACTAAATTTTTGATCGCCATATATTTTTTTTAAATAGGTCTTTTCCTGCAAAACTCCATCTTTTTGACCAATAACTTTTACATAAAAAATAATTACATCATTAGTGGTTCTTGGAACCTCTTTATCAAATAACTTTTCTAAAATTTCTTTATTTTTCTTTAAATGCAAATCATTAAATAAAAATTTCATATGATTTAAATGACCAGGATATCTTATAGTTTTATATGTAAGATGTTCTACTTTGCCTGCATAAGTTTCACACATGGTTGCACACCCGCCACTAGTATTGAAAGCCTCATAGCTTTCTCCCTCTACTCTAAGTTTTTCTGCCCCTTCTAATGGCATAACCTTAATTGGTTTGCCCTCATATATTGCATCAGCCTCATTACAATATTCATTAATTAGGCCATTCGTTGACCAGCTCAAATAATAGCTCATTTCATTATTGGTAAATCTAGGTAAAGCCCCTACTCTCATCATCACTTCATTCACTTTATCAAATTCCTCAATCATGTTTGCAGCACATATATTTATAGCTCCAGGTGCAAGTCCGCATTGAGGCATCATGATTGAAGTTGGATTGAGACTTTTTATAAATTGAGTGGTTTCAACATCTTCAGTTAAATCAAAATAACCTATCTTTTTTTCTGCTGCTACCTTCCCAATATTTTGATTAATAGCAAAGGGTCCCGCAGAAATTACTGCATCGACATCGACAAGGAAGTCTCTGACATTGTTTATATTTGAAGCATCCAAGCCATCAGTTATATCTCCCTGTTTAATCTCATAGTCATTTTTAAGCATTTGCTTAATTGCCCAACCAATATTTCCCTTGCCTATAATTGCAACTTTATTCATCATCAAACTCCACTCCCTGTGCCAATGGAAGATCACTACCAAAGTTTACTGTTGCAGTAACCCTTCTCATATATGCCTTCCATGCATCTGAGCCAGACTCCCTTCCGCCACCAGTATCTTTCTCTCCACCAAATGCACCACCTATTTCAGCCCCGCTTGTACCAATATTTACATTTGCTATACCGCAATCGCTCCCTTCTGCTGAAAGAAAAAATTCAGATTCCCTTACATCATTAGTAAAAATTGCACTGCTAAGCCCTTGATTAACATCATTCTGATAATTAATTGCTTCATCTAAAGTCTTGTATTTTTTTACATACAGTATTGGTGCAAATGTTTCTTCTTTCATCTCTTCTATGATTTGGTCAACTATACAAATTGCTGGTTTAACATAAAAATCAGAAGGCCTTTCAATATTTAGTCTTTCACCGCCAAAAATTAATGCGCCATCATTTTTTGCATTAGATAGACTTAATTGCATTTCTTTAAAACTATTCTCAGATATCAGTGGTCCAAGTTGAGTGGAGGGATTATTTGGATCTCCTATTACTAGGTCATTAAAACTAATTTTTAGTTTCTCTATAAAAGTTTCAAATATATCTTTGTGCACAAAAAGTCTTCTCATAGAAGTGCAGCGTTGACCAGATGTGCCGGCTGTAGAAAAAGTGATAGCTTTTATTGCCAAATCAATATCAGCAGATGGACATACAATACCAGCATTATTGCCTCCAAGCTCAAATAAAGTTTTACCCATTCTTGCCCCAACAATAGGAGCTAACTCCTTGCCCATTTGACAACTGCCTGTAGCTGAAATTAAATGTATATTTCTATCTTGACATAAAGCAACTGCTTCATCTTTTCCACCCTCAAGAATAATACAAAGATCTTTAAAATCACCGCCGATCTCATCCCATATTTTTTTCATTGCATGTGCGCAACTATTTGCATGAGGGCTTGGCTTCCATATTGTGCTGTTGCCGCATACTGCTGCTAAACAAAAATTCCAGGCAAAGACAGCCATGGGAAAATTAAAAGCTGTAATGCATCCGACCGTTCCTAGTGGATGCCATAATTCTTGTAATCTATGATTTGGTCTCTCACTAGGCATAGTCAAACCATATAATTGTCTGCTTAGGCCAGTTGCAAAATCACACATGTCAATTGCCTCTTGAACTTCTCCTTCAGCTTCTGAAATTATTTTCCTTGCATCCTTGGTAATTAATGCGGCTAATTCTGATTTATGCTCCCTAAGCTTATTTCCAAAATTTCTAATAACCTCTCCTCGTTTTGGTGCTGGAACTTTTTGCCAAATTTTTTGAACGTCGTTGGCTCTAGAAACTATCTGGTTATAGTTATTCAAATCCATATTTATCCCCCGATATGTAAATTATATACATTTTTAGAGATTATGTTTTTATTGATTTTTTTCAGGTGCTCTTACAAAAGGCCATAGTATTTGATATGCGGCCGAAGCTTCATCGAGGTTTTCAACACCAATTTCTTGAGGATACTTTCTAGTAATTTTTGCTGTGCCAAAAATAATATCCCAAAAAAATAAAAGGTTTCCGTAATTTCCTTTATAGTGAGTTGCTGGATCAACTATATGCTTCCCATGGTGCGCCCAGTGTGTTGCTGGTGTAGATATAGTTCTCTCAAGCAACCACATTAATGGTTGTAAAAATTTTATTTCATAAAGCTTTTTATCCCATCTAAGATCTGTATGGGCCCCAAAGATAACTGCCTGTTTGATAATTATATAAAAAGCGTATACTTTTAATCCGCCTAAAAAAACTAAAATTCCTGAAAAATATAATCCAGGCATTAGAAGAAAGTAGATTGGGTTATTTCTAAATACTATTCGAATAGACATGTATTCTGCTTCGTGATGAGGTCTGTGAAGGTTGTAAAGTAAAGGAACGTTATGACAAGTTCTGTGCCACCAATATTGAGCCATATCATCAAAAATAAGGAATAAGAGAATAACCAAAAATACATTCCAGTTAATTATTAAATCTTTGTATTCTGGAAAGAATTCAACGCCAATTCCATACCCGATAAAAAAAGCTAGTGGTTGAATAAGGAATTGTAAATAAATAAATGAGGCCGTTTCGACAATTGCATCTTGTGGCTTTTGATTAGGCTTCACAAAGAAGTTTGTAAAAATTATTTCTAATAAAACAATTCCAATAAAAATTGATATGACAGCTATCTTATAAAATTCCATATATTTGGTTTATAAAAGATTTTTTTAAAAAATCTTATGCTTCCCCATTAAAATCTCTAAAAACATCTTGTGATCACCTATAAAACTATAAAAGGGATAGGTAAAAGTAGCAGGCTTATTTTTCTCAATGAAAAAATGGGCAATCCAAGCGAAACCATAGCCGCTTAATAAGGCATATATTAAATAAATAGGATCAAATGTTCTTGCAAGCTGAACCAAAAAAAATAATGAGATGCTTGTGCCAATAAAATGAAGTAATTTTGTTTTTGGTTTTGAATGCTCTTCTATGTAATATGGATAAAAATCTTTGAATGTTTTATATCTTTCCATAACAATTAATCCTTAAGATGAATCATGGTACAGATTTTATTGCCAGATGGATCTCTGAGATATCCAAGATATGCCTTAATACCTCCACCCTCTCTTACTCCAGGAGGGTCTTCACATGTCACACCACCATTTTCAATCCCAGCAGCATGCCATGCATCAATGGTTTCAGTATCTTTTGCTTTAAATCCTAATGTTGCTCCATTTCCATGAGATGCAGGGTTTCCATCAAGTGGCTCTGAAATTAAAAAGGTCATTCTATCTAAGAAATACATATACCTAGTAACACCCTTCATAACATGTTTTAAACCTGGCTTTGCTCCTAGAACACCCAAAGTTGCATCATAGAACTCTTTTGAAGCCTCTATATCGGTTGCTCCCAACATTACATGACTATACATATTTTTCCCCTTATAAAAATTATTAAAAATATATTACAGAAATTCTGTAAAAACTTCCAAGCCTTCTCTGCCTGTTCTAAATTTATTAACAGGATGATCTAAATCTGGATATCCTAAAGAAATTCCACACCAAACAATTTCATTATCAGAATGCTTGATATGTTTTTTTACTGTCTCAGGAAATTCTGCCCATGCCTCTTGAAGACATGTTCCCATGCCTTCTTCTGTTGCTGCCAAGCAAATATTTTGAATAAAATGCCCAACATGTCCCCATCCGTTAGGACCTACAGACCTATCAACTGTAATAAACATACCAACTGGGGCTCCAAAGAAATTAAAATTCTGTTTAATTTGATTTAATCTTCCTGCAACATCATCTCTTTCTATTCCTAATGCTTTATATAAACCATAACCAACTTCTCTTTGTCTTTCTTTATACCAGTCCGGTCTATCTTTAGGATAAATGAGATACTCATTTTCTTCTGTCTGACCATTATCAAATAAATTTATTACATCCTTGCTTAATAATTCTTTTTTTTCATCTAGTAGTACATAAACTTTCCACGGCTGTGAATTAACCCCTGATGGCGCACATTTTGCTAAATTAATAATATTACTAATAACATCTTTAGGAACCTCTTGATCAGTAAAAGCTCTTACAGAAAATCTATTCTTTATTGCATCTTTTACAGACATCATAACCATTGCTCCAAAGTTTTTTCTGAATAATCCCAAAGTTTTTTTGCATCTTCCTTGCTAACTGCCCAATCTGCAACTCCAATATAACGAGAGGCCTCAGGATTTTCGAATTCAGATTTTAATTGAGCAACATTACAATTTTCGCAATATATGCCGCCAATATTTTTAAGCATTGGACTGGTTGCAGCCCATAAAGTTGTAGTGGCTCCCTGACTTGGAGTCTTAAACCCTTGTAATGCAAGATCCGATGGAGAGCCATCTTCCTTAAGCCATCCCAAAGCAACCATTTCTTCGTTTTGTAAGTGTCTTTGCAAAGGTGTAAAGATGCCGCCTGGATGAACGGCATATCCGTGGATGTTTTTATCTGACATCAACTCATTAAAATGGACAGCAATTAAAGATGATGCTGTTTTAGATTGGCCATATGCAATCCACTTGTCATAACTATTTTTTGTAAAATGAATATCATCCCACCTTATTGGAGAAAAAATATGAGCGGTTGATGAAAGGCTCACAAATCTGGCACCATCATTAAAAAATGGAATTAATTTTTTTAACAGAAAAAAATGGCCTAAATGATTAACACCAAATTGAGACTCCCAGCCATCTCCGATTCTTGTCTCGGGGCACGCCATAATTCCAGCGTTATTAATTAATATATCTATGGATAGATTTTCATTAGCAATAAATGCTGAAAAGCTTTCTATTGATTCAATAGATCCTAGATCCATTGATTTAAGTATAAGGTTTTTATCATTTGGATCTAAATTTTTATTAGCTTCATCTAGTCTTCTGCATGGGAGAATTACTTTTGCACCAGCCTTTAAGATTGCTAAAGTTGTCTCAAGTCCAATGCCTGAATAACCTCCTGTGATTATTACTGTTTTATTGCTCAAATCTATCCCATGCATAACCTCGCTTGGTTCTGATTTTGCATGAAATAGCGATTCTACTGGTTTTTGAAATTCTGAAATCATGTTCTCTCCCTTTAGCTCCATAGAATACTATTTATGTGACATCAAGTCATAGATATTGTTTTATTCTTAGTAATTTGTAATAAAACTACACAAATTATTACTAAAATTCATTGTATTTACAGGGTATTATGATGTTATTGACATAAATCTATACAAAATATTTAATAAATCCAATTTTCACTACAAACTGTTTTGCTGTGATCTTGCTTAAAGCGGGCACGTTTAAAGCTTACATATCACAGACGCGCGGTTGCTGATTACGGGTGATTTGTGTGTGGACAGTTATTAAATATTTATTTATATACTCCTCTTTTTAATAATTAGAAGCTGTCCATTTTGCCCCGCTATTAATATATACCCCCATTATTAATAGCACAGGGCCGATGCAAAGTCGGCCCTATTTTTTTATATTTCACTATCGTTACTATCTATTACTTTTTTATCTCTTAGTTTTTTTATTAAAGTCTCTAATCTTACGAATGCAGCTAATCCGAAGATGAAACCTAATATACCCATTACTTCCATCTACTTCTCCATAGACTTATAAATTTATAATCCACTCTTCTAGCATTTCAATTGCTTCTTTGTCTGCAAGAGCTCTTCCTGATTCAGGCATCATGATTCCTGGATCAAGCGATTTCATTCTATGGATTAAAATAGATTCGCTAGGCTTGCCTGGTACAATTGAATATTTAAATCCACCGCTGCCTCTGCCAGTGGCAACTGGTTTTTTATATATACCCAGATGATTTTTTCTATCTTCATTCAGATCTAAATATAAGCCTGTTGAATTTGCAGCCCCAGTTTCAATATGACAATGACCACAATTTATGTCCAAATAAGATCTTGCTCTATCATCTAGTGACATACTTGGGTCTGTCCAGTCAATTGCCAACTTTTCATTGATAGCATGTGGTCTAAAAATTTTACTATTTATAAAGTGCTCAATTTGATTTATTTCAACCTGATCATAATAAACATCATTATTCATATTCCTTGCTTTTGGCCCAATTGGCGAAATCTCATCATTAACAGCATGGCATTCCTTACACTGGTTAACATTTGGAACTCTGTATCTTACATTCTTTGTTTCACCATTTTGATCAATAAAATTAGTAGCTATTGTTTTGCCTGCAATTTTTAAATATGCTTCCGATTGATCTTCATTCCATGCATAGGATGCAGCTTTCCAGGAACCATTATTTTTTATTAGCAATCTTGTTTCTAATAAATTTTTTTTATTAATTGAATCATCATCATAATAAAAAGTTTTTATAAGAGCAGAGCCATCTGGAAAATCATAGACGTCATTTTCTCTATAATTTGCCTGATAGCCCTCTGGTACATACATCCATCTTTGTTTTTTTGTAAAATCAGAAAATAAAGCTGAAGCTAGGCTATATGAAAAAACTCTATCGTTTGGTATTTGGGCCTGCTGATCGGTAAAAAAATTATACCTAGAAAGCTCTTTAGCAAAACCATCTTGTTGAACGAAATAATGTTCAACGCCAAACATATTAAGACTATTTGTTATTAATACTAAATAAAGAAGTTGACGCATAGCTTACCAAAATCTATTTATGACTATTTCTTTAAGTGGGCTGGGATCATTTTCAAATTCCTCAGTGCTTCTATTAACTGGATCAAATATTGACAACATATATTGAATTGGTTGAATACTTAAAAAAGTTGCATCGCCATTATGTTTTAAAACTAACTTCTCCTCATCAGGCTGCCCAAAGATCATCTGCTTAAGCGGGAGAACTCCATCCCAAAAAATATCAGGCATATCCCCATCTGAGAGACTAAATAAAATTTTTGAAAGGTCTCCCGTATCTAAGTCTGGATCGAAGCCACTCCTGCCAAAGCTATTATTGTGAATTTGGATTTTGCTTGGATGAGGATAATAATCTTTATCCTCTGTTTCAAGTTGATATGAGACTACGGCTATATTAACTGTATCATTCTCACCTATATTGTTTTTAAAAATCTCTACTTGTGAATTAGCTTGAACAATGATTCCTGTACCTCTTGGAACTTCGCCAACAATATTTCCTTCTGGGGCAAAATTATCAGTGTTGTTATTTGTTATTTCATTATTAAAAACTCTTACATGGTGTCCGCCTTGTTGAGGCAAATCAGGAAGATCAAAGACTAAAATGCCCCCTGTATTATGCTGAGCCTTGTTATTAAATACATCAGCGTAGTATGAATTCTCTATTTCGATACCGGCCACGTTATACATGGCTTGGCTGTTTTTAACAATAATATTTTTAGACTGTCCCACATATATACCTGCATCTGATGCTCCGATTGCAATACATCCATCAATATATACATCTTTAGATTCAACTGGATAAAGCCCATAAGCGCCATTAGTGCTCTTTGGCCCACCAGTCCATTCTGTCCTAAGATTTATCATGGCAATGCCATTAGCACCGATAACTTTTATAGCATCACCTTTTGCATCAATAACAGCAAAATCTTTTAAGACAACTTTATTTGAGGTCACCAGAATGCCTTGAGCTCCAGATTTTTGATTTTCAAAATTCAAAATAGTGCTATTTAGGCCTTCACCTCTTATTACAACGTTATCAACATCAAGTGAAAGTGAATCCTCAAAATAATAATCCCCACTTTTAATTAATATTGAGTCTCCTGCATTCATCAAAATCATAGCTTCTTGAAGATTCTCATATGCGTCAGGTCCAGGGTTTATTACATAGTCTTTTGTACTAACAAATAAACTAAATAAGCTGCAAAATATTAAAAATTTAGTTTTCTTCATTGATTAATCTACTCCTTAATAATTTTATTTTTTCCATCTCCCCAATATTCATCTCTTAGGAGTCTTTTATACAGCTTGCCTGTCGGTAATCTTGGTAGCTCATCTTTATAATCTATAGATCTGGGAATTTTTTGTCTGGAAAGATGCTCTGATAAATATTCTAAAATCTCAACTGTAAGTTCTTCAGTTGCATCTACTCCTTCAACTGTTTGTATTACAGCTTTAACCTCTTCTCCGAGATCTGTGTTAGGAACACCAAAAACTGCTGCATCAAAAATCTTTGGGTGCGCAATAAGCAAATCTTCACATTCTTGAGGGTAAATATTTACCCCTCCAGAAATAATCATAAAAGCCTTTCTATCAGTTAAATAAAGGTATCCGTCGTCATCAACATACCCTACGTCACCAACAGTGGTTAGCTTTCCATCTTCTGAGGTTGCTTCTTTAGTCTTATCACTATCATTATGATAGGCGAATTTTGAGGCTGGCTTGAACCATAAAGTTCCTGGCTCGCCATTAGGTAAAGGCTCCATATCATCATCTAGAACTGAAAGTTCTCCTATGACAATTTTTCCAACTGTGCCTGGATGATCAAGCCACTCCTGGGTATTACATGCAGCGAAACCAAAAGCCTCAGTTGCTCCATAATACTCATATATAATTGGACCCCACCAGTCTATCATTTGTCTTTTTACTATTTCGGGGCAAGGTGCAGCCGCGTGAATTGCATACTCCAATGAAGATAAGTCAAATCTGTTTCTTTCGGCTTCTGGGAGTTTTAACATCCTACTAAACATTGTTGGTACTAATTGAGAATGGGTAACTTTATATTTTTCTATATTTTCTAAATAGCTTAATGGATCAAATTTTTCCATTATTATAGTTGTTGCTCCTGATCTAATTGCCAAGCCAACAGCTGCCTGAGGAGCAGAATGATATAAAGGTGCTGGGGATAAATACACCATGTCTTCTCGATAATTCCATAATCCAGCTAAAAATTGAATAATTGGTAGCCCTTCGGCAGGATTTTGTTTTGGTAGTGGTCTTAACACTCCTTTAGGTCTTCCTGTAGTTCCAGAAGAATACAGCATTGGTGTTCCTAATAACTCATCTTCTATGGGAGTTATGGGAAAAGTGCTTATTGCTTCTTGGTAATCTCTAAATTTTTTAGGAAGTATTTCAGCAGAATCTGAGATTACTAAAACCTCTTTGATTAAGGAGCACTGACTGATAGCCTCTTTTGCAATATCAAGTTTGGCAGAAGACACAATTAAAAGCTCTGATTCAGAGTTTTGTAAAATATAAGCAACTTCATCAGCTGTTAAATAAGAGTTAATGCACGTGTAATAAAGACCTGATCTTTCTGCTGCTGCACATGCTTCAACATATTTAAGATTATTTTCCATAAAGATAGAAATATGATCCTGGAATCCTAATGACTGGCTCCTAAAATAATGTGCTAGCTGATTAGAGCTTGCTTCAAGATCTGCATAAGTTACAGCAATGCCAGACTCTGCCATTATATATGCCGCCTTATTTGGTTTGCTTTTAACTATTTCGCCAAGATACATAGGCACTCCCTCCTCTTAATTAGTTTAACTAAAATAATCGAAGAAATTAAGCTTCGATCATGCCAGTTAAAAAAACAACCGCCTCTCCTGAAATAAGAGTTCTGGTGCCTTCATATTCGCAATGTAAAAGACCTCCTCTTTCAGAAACTTGCTTTGCAGTTAATTTATACTTTCCTAATCTATTTGACCAATAGGGCATTAGGAGCGTATGAGCAGAGCCTGTTACCGGATCTTCGTTAACACCGAGCTGAGGAAAAAAACATCTGGATACAAAATCTACTTTATTGCCTGGAGCAGAAACTATCAAGCCTCTTGCATCTAGCTCTGAGACTTGTTGAAAATTAGGAGTCAATTTTTTTAGCTCTGCTTCTGATTCTAGTATTACCAAATAGTCATCTCTACCTTTATATATTTCTTTTGAGCATGTATTTGCCGCTTGGTTTACTTCATCATTATTATCAACTTTTTCAAATGTATCTGATGGAAAATTTAATGTTATTAAGCTGCCGCTATGTGTAACTATTAGCTCACCACTCTTTGAATCAAAAATAATTTTTTTTTCATTTGGTAAATAATGCTTGAATAAAATTTTAGCACTTGCAAGCGTTGCGTGACCGCATAAATCTACCTCAGCTGTAGGAGAAAACCATCTTATTTCTATTGGTGATTTATTTATTAAAATATAGGCTGTTTCAGATAAATTATTCTCAAAAGCGATATTTTGCATTAATTCATCGGATATTTCTTCTTCTAGAATTACAACAGCAGCGGGATTTCCTTTAAATAACGAGCCGGTAAAAGCATCTACCTGAAAAACCTTTAGTTGCATGCCTACTATATTATCAGCTATCTTAATTATAGGTTTGAACTTTTTTATTTTTAAAAAGTCTAAATTTTTATATGGAGTTAATTATGAAACGATATATTTATATTACATCCTTGTTCTTAGCTATTGGTATGGTGTCTGCTGATGATCACAAGGAAAAAGATAAAAAAATGGAAAAAGCTAAAAGCCATCCAAATTTTTTGCTAACGCCAAAGCAATGTAAAGAAACAAAGGATGGTGTGGCGAAGCTGCTTGGAATGAGCGATAAAATATGGAAAGAAATAACAAAGCATAGTGAGAATCGTGGAGAGAAGTGGACTAAAGCAGAATGGACAAAAGCATCTACACTTGCAAATACTGCTGCAAGTTATTCAACAATTTATGATGTTTGGTGCAAGGATATAATGAAAATGGGAACCAAAATGGTGGTTAAGAAAAAAATGAAAGAAAAAAAAGATGGGCAACCAAACTAATTCAGCACCTCAATAAATATTTTTTTTGAAGTTATAAAATGATCTTCTGTAGCACCAGTACCTATATTTATAGGCATATGCATATAATCACCGAGAATAAGTTGGAGCGAGTACTTCCCAGGATTTAATGAAATAGCTGCTGAGGTTTGGCCTCCACCAAAATGGAATATATTATTTTTAAAAGGTATTGAGCCCCCTGCAGATGGTTCATATACACCATTGATAATTAAATGATGGTGCCCGCTTACAAAACAAGCATCAATGCTTTCTGAAGGAATCTTGCCAGCAGGATCTATAGAGATATTTCTTGTGCCAAATTCAAAAAATATTTCTTGTTTTTCAGATACAAAACCATCAACAGGTGATACAAAAAAAATTTGGCTATTGCATTCAGAATTTATTATTTCTGCAGATAGGCTTATTGTTGATGCTAAAACTAAAAGCAGAAAAAATATTTTCTCTGCTTTATTTTTAATAGTTTTTTTTATTGAGCTTAATTTAGTCAAGGGCTACTATTTGTTCAGCTCTTAAGCCTTTTTCGCCTTGACCTATACTGAACTCAACTTTTTGACCTTCTCTTAAGGATTTGTAACCTTCTGCTTGAATCTCTGTGTGATGCGCAAATAAATCATCACCGCCATCATGCTCGATAAATCCAAAGCCTTTAGTGTTGTTAAACCATTTTACTGTACCAGTTTTTTTCTCTGACATTTTGTTTCCTTATTATTTATTTAATTTATATTTTATCTTTTAAAAAGACGCTTCGATAAAAGAGGTATTTAAACTAACAACCATATAAATTAAGACAGTAGATAAATTTAACGTATTAACAAAGCGAAAATATCTCAATGATGAATCATTGTCAATCATCAAAAGTAAATTAATTTAATAATCTTCAGTCTGTACCAGCAAGAATTTTTTTTAGTCCCTCTATAGAGATAAGCATTCCCTGATAGATAGCATCACTAAATGCTTCAGGATCAATTTCAGTTGTCCATTCAAGCTCACAAATATCATTTTCTATGTCTTTCAACTGCATGGTAGCAAGGTGATGTTTGATGGGTGTTTTAGTTTCAATTGCTGAATACTTTAAAGTCATAGTTTCATGATTGCACTCTAAAATTTTTTCTTTTATTGAGCCCATTCCATCCATCTCAAAGACCCTGCAATCTTCAATAGTGCTGATTTTATTAACAGTTGGAAGCCAATCTGATCTCGATATATCAGAAATAATTTCCCAAAGAATTTTAGCTGAATGATTGAAAGTTACTGATTCTCTTACTGTTTTCATTTATATTATTTAAGTTATATATTTGTAATATTACATTAAAAAAATGGGGGTAAAATGAAAAAATATATTTATACAACAATACTGATGGTGACGGCCGCATCTGCTTATGCATTTGAGGTTACTGGTGATCATTTTAAAGCTAACTTTACAATTGATTCTGTGACAGTTGCTGAAAACCAAGCAACTATCAACGTATCTAGTAAATCTGCAGATGTAGGTCAATACGGAAAAGTCTATCTTTCCTATACTTTTACATCCAATCCAGCAATTAAAAGCTCTGGTACATGGGAGGGTCATGGAAGAGGCATTAGCCCAGATGGAGTAATGCAAAGAGGTATATTAAAAGGTGTGTGGACTAGAGACGGTGGGGTCATAAATATGAAATCTCTTGATAGTGTTTCTGACGGCATCAATTATATGCAGGGTACTCTTAATTTGCTAACTGGCAATGTAGATGTTGAAGTTTATGCGGTTAAGTAAAGGATTGGTTTGATTTATTAAAAACGGCTCTTATGAGCCGTTTTTTTTAATTATTAGATATAAGTTTCTAGAGCCTATTACTGTCCAAACTGCAACTAATATCCACCAAAGCAAAAAAAACCAATCATTTTTGGTTGTCCCATTCCAGTCAAGATATTCAAAAACTATAAATTCAAAAAAGAAATCAAATGACAATAAAGCAATAAAACCAAATACCCAAATTAAAAAAAAATTAAGCGCTTTCATCTTAAAAATGGAAAAATAGGTACTGGGCCAACATTAAGCACTCTAATGATCCATGCAATTATTAGTGGAAAGCTAGAAGCAAAGAAGTGAATAAATACTTCATCTTGGCTCGGGTCTAAGAAACTTAAAGAGAGCATAAAAATTGTTATAAAAAAACCTGACCAATGAAGTTTAAGTAAAGCTTTTTGCATATTTCTTAATCTAAGTGCTCTATTAAAAGAGTTGGAACATTATGCGTATGAGATTTTACTGTTGCTACCTTTGTATTTTCTTTAATGCCGGGCTTAATTTCACTTATTTGAATACCAGCATTTGTGAGGCGTGCATGGGTTTCTTTTAAATTTCTTACAGACCATGCCAATCCCCATAATTTATCAACAGCTGAGTTTGCATCTTTTTCTTCTACTACTTCAATAGTTGTTTTGTTGAGTCTAAAAAATAACATTCTTTTTTTCCAAGCATCTATAACTTTATCTAGTGCCAGTCTTATGCCGTAAATATCTTGATATATTTCTATAAAACCATCTGCATCATTGGTGTTAATAACTAAATGATCTAATTTATGGATTGAGGCATCATTAAATGAAGGCATTTCAAGTGACCCATCTACATGTTCGATTAAAAAAGCAAATATTCCTCTCGTGAGCTCTGGTGGCAGAAAAAGATTTTTCCATTTTCTTATTTGAGAGTCTTTGTCGTTTGTGCCCTCTCCATCAGCTGGCTCACCTAGGGTATACCCATAACTAGTTAAAGTGGTGAAGGCTTTGTGAGCGTCTTTGGTTGATAATACTAATCCTGAAAGTCCTTCCCCGTTTTCACTTAATATATGGTTAATTACATCTGCACCAAAACCTTCTCCTTTAGCGGATAAAAGTTCAAGGTAGGTATTCTCAAGGTTAAATAATGAGTTTGCGGTACCATAAGCTTTATGCTCTCCCTTCCAGACAGGGCTGCAACCCAATAATAGTTCATAGTTCTTGGTAGCTTCATCCAAGTTTTCAACAGCAATGATTATATGGTCTAGCGCTTTTATCATTTTTAAATTTAAACATAAATTAAGGACAAGAGTAGTAAAAGTTATAGCTTTTTTTAACGATACCTGTTTTATGGAAAATATTGAACTCTTTATGAATTGTCTTGGGACTATGCACGACTGCTTTGTATAAATGGCATCATAATATATATTTTTTTACTTGTTATTTTAATTTTAATTACATATATTCTTTTTTCAAATCACTCTTTATGCTTTTTAAAATTATGAACAAGCCAAGCACATATCTTCCTCTTCCAAAACAGGTAGAAATTCAACAGTCTAAAATTCATGGTATGGGTGTGTTCGCTAAAGTTGATATAAAAAATGGAACTGAACTTGGAATTACTCATGTTATGGTATGGCAATCCTGGATAAGAACTCCATTAGGTGGATTTATAAATCACTCAGACACTCCTAATGCCAAAGGTGATAATAGAATCAAGGATGGTGTAGATTATAGAATTCTTATAATTACAAAGGATGTAAAAGCTGGTGAAGAAATAACTTTTTTTTATACTTTAGATGAATACAAAGGCGTCTCTTTTAAAACAAATAGGCTTTAATAAGATTGATAAATAGTTTATTCGTGACAGTTACAATTAATTTGTTTGCAGGTCTGATGATTTTTTAAATGTGCGTATGCTACCAATACAGAGCCAAACAATGTTAGAGCCTTTTCGCCATATTCACCAACCAATGGCTCTCCTAAAATAACAGCGAAAATTAAAGACATCAAACCTATGCCGCCTATAATTATAAAAAATACTTCTTTATGATTCTTGTAACCTGCAAAAAGTGCATATGTGCTCAATGGAACAGCAACAAATAATATAAATTTATGCACAAATTCATTATCAAAGGTAAAGGTTACAAACGCTGAAGACAAAATTAAAAAAGATGGAGCAAAAAAACAATGAAAGACGCATAACAATGAAAGAGATGCGGCAAATTTATCTGTTATTAATTGTGATTTTATCATTTTTTTATAATTTTCAAGCTCTTAAAAATTAAGCAGGTGCTAGTTTATGTATAAAATTTTAAAAAACAACTTTTTTTAAGTAAATAAATTCAAAAAGCTAATTAAAAGCTTTTTTACTATTAGTCACTATTATAGATAGTGTCTCTATTTAGCGCAGCAAGCGCATTCACAACATTTACAACAATCGCACATATAACCACTATAAACTAAAATTTTTAAAAATCGAATTTCTTTAATCAGTTAAAGCTGAAATATGAATACATGTATAATGAAATTATGAACAAAGTAGCAATATTTGGTAAAAAAGGCTCAATAGCTAAATTTGATCTTTCTGATAATAAGGCAATATGGGTTGGTGATTTGGCTGATGGGTATACTCCTAGCTCGATAATACAATATTTTGATTATGTTTTAGTTTTTAGCAGTACCACTTTTACAGGTAAGACCATGTTACATTGTTTTAATGAAATTGATGGAAGGCTTTTATGGTCTCATGAATCAAAATATTTATTTAATAGCGGGCATCCATTTTATCCAAGCATTCTAGAGAATTGCGCCTACTTTACATCCTCATCAAAAGAAGTTGCAAAGCTAGATTTAAATACCGGTGAACTTATCTTTAAAAAGAAATTTGATAAGCCGCTATTTAGAAGTTATAAACTTGCTATCATCTCAAATGATATATTTCTGATTTCAAATAAAGATGCCTTGCTAGTAAATAAAGACACTGGTGATGTTATCCCCTATCCAGAAATAGAAAATTCATTAAATCTAAAAGATATAAGCACATTGCTAGGAAATGGCACATCATTTACTTCATCTATCTCAACAGCTAACCCAAGCCATAATGGTGATGGCAGCACCGTAATAATGTATGGTGGTGATGGTGGTGGCGCCGGTGGCGGCGAATAAAGTTAAGTTAATTTTTTAGGAAGCAGCCCTTTCGCACACAAGGTTAGATCTAGGTAAAAAAGTGTCAAATCCCTCATCCAAATCTAACGCTAGTAACCCATCATCCAAAATTTCTATATTAAATATAGCGCCATATCTAATTTCATCAAAAGGTTTATAAAAAAGATGAAGTTTATTTAATACTAGAGAATACTCACCGGATAAATTACCCCCGTCCTCAATCAAGTCTCCTTTGCTTGCTTCCCATGTTTTTGGAGAATTAAGACTGGTATCTGTATTAATTTCAGTAAAGGTTAAGGTTCCGCTATTTGAAAAAAAATAGCCTGATCCTACTTGTCCATTACCGCCATTTTCTATCATAAAGCCACCATCAGCAAATTCAGGATCAAGGGTTACCATATATGTTGTGCAATTCCATGCACCTAAAATATGCGCATCTTTTATTTCGCCTACAACTTTATTTAATTTATTAAATTTAGAATTAAATGCTTCAGCTGTTACAAGATCACCAGGCTCAAAGTCTTCGCCAAGATCCAAGTCTGCATATACTGATATATTTAAAGCCAATATTGCTAATAGTATCTTTCTCATATTATCTCCTGTATTTATCATTTAAAAAAACATCCATTAAAAACAGCTGCAGTATCTAACTCACAATCGCTGTCATTGATGTACACAGTTAAATCTATTTCATCTGAACCCAAGTCATTAGATGCTGTAATAACTGCCAAATAAGTATCTTCTTCCTCAAAGTCTGGAATTATATTAAAAGTTACAATTCCTTCTTGTGAAATAGCCATTTCTTCATTTGAAATTGAATAATTTATAGCATTTTGATCGGGATCAATAGCTACAAAAGTACCTATAGCGGTTTCTCCCTCATTTACTCTAACTATCCTATCAACATGATAACCAAAATCAGGACCTTTTTTTATATTAGACTCTGAACTACCTGAGCATGACAATAAAAACAAAATTAAAGAAAAATATAGGCTATTTTTTTTCATTATAGTATTTTGCCACACTTTATATATCTAGAGTGCCAAATTTCATCAACAATCTCTTTTTATTTCTGTAATTGCTTTAAAAAAGTTTAAATTAAAAAAAATTTAATAATGTAACCTTTACTTCTCATGCTAGAAATGATAAGTTTACGTTACATTTTTTTGGAGCTCTTATGGACGAAATAATAATTACTGGATTAGCTATATTGGGTGGTATAGCAGTGCCGCTGGCGGCTTTTTATTGGCAATACATGGATGCTAAAAATCAAAGAGCTACCATTGTTGAGATTTCTAAAAATTTAAATGATAGTGAACAGATTGAAAATTTGTTGGATATTGTTGACGAAAGAAAAAAAGAACCTCTTGATTATAGAAGAAGCGGCGTGGTGACATTGTTTGTTGGAATAGGATTGTTTCTTTTTGGGGTCTATTTCCTTGGATTTATATTGAAGGGTGTTGGAGCCTTGGTTGCAGCTATTGGCATTGGTCAAATTATAGCTGGCTATCTCTATCCAAATACAAGTGAAGAGATTACTAACGCAGTAGATGCGTTTGAAAAAAAATAAGCGCTCAAAATGAGATCTTATATAATAATAAACTCATACATTCATGCAA